>Ga0182239_1000017_pt1 | contig 70583 bp, 72 predicted proteins | sample hydfrate6_PW_210_FD_132456 | JGI IMG/M metagenome (GOLD analysis project Ga0182239, IMG submission 132456) | Subsurface microbial communities from deep shales in Texas, USA - hydraulic fracturing test 6_PW_210 | ecosystem: Environmental > Aquatic > Deep subsurface > Shale gas/oil reservoir >... | reverse complement strand
GGTACTATGATGCCATCCGACTTCCCCTGCCTCTTTTGCCTTTCTTCCTTTGTTATCGGTTGGCCGGCATACTCGCATTGCTGCAAGAAAGCAGAGGACCTCCCGGGTTGCCGCACATTCACTGTGTCAGACATGCCATGGTCTCAGACCCCGGGGAGACGAACCATACCTTGCCATTATCGATACGGCCCATGTTGACTTCCACAACAGTTACTGCGTCGTCTCTCCCATCTAATCCTTTCGAGGCTCAATCCCTTCAGCCTTATGGCTTACGGCCTGCCTGCTCGCTGTCCTACGCTTAATCTCCGGGGTTACCCCCTTCGATCCAAGGACTCGCTATCCGGTGGCTGGCCAACCTTCCGGGGCGGGAGTCACACCCGCTTGAATGTACGACCTTGCCCGGCCGCACAACTTTTTGATATTAATAGAAAAATCAGGATTTGTTACGTATAGCGGCTATCATGGCTCCCGGGGAATGGCCCCCATGGGGTGCACATTTTCGATATATTCCACCGCGCTGCCATCAGATGACCATATGGCCATGCAGCTTAATCAAACCCTCTTGTTTTTTATACATATGCTTTTATTGGACCTTCATCAGGCCGGAATCATTATGTCTGAATAATCGGCCGCGCATATGCCTATACTCCAGAAATTGATCAATCGTTGCCCGTTTCATAGATCCAGCCGACAATATTGGCGCCTGCACCTATACTCAGAACATGATGTTTATTGTCGCAACCCCGTATATCAGCCGGCATGAAATGGCCTGTGCTGGAAAAATCGCGGCAGGCTTCGGTGCAATTTGGCCGCCATCCAATGCAAAAAAATTGATGAAAGATCCGTACAGGCCCTGTATACTTTGCTACAAAACACGGAAAGCAGCAAAACAACGGCTGATAAAATACAAAGGAACAATCCATGAAGGTTCTGGTGACCGGGGGGACGGGGTTTACCGGCTTGCATCTGGTGCGGGCACTTGTCCAGCGGGGCGATGACGTCACGGTTCTGGATATCAGCGATGGAGACCCGGTCGACACTGCCGGGTTAAAAGACCAGGGCGTGCATTTCATAAAAGGATCCGTGGATGATAAAGACATACTCAGCAAAGCCGTATCCGGTCAGGAGCTGATCTTTCATCTTGCCTCCGCGTTTAGGGATATCCATCAGGGCCCCCCGTTATTCCAAAAAATCGATGTGGAAGGAACACGGCTGCTGTTGGCAGCCGCCCAAAAATCAGGGGCAAGGCGCGTTGTGCACTGCTCGACCCAGGGAGTCCACGGCTCCCTTCCGGCGGGTCTGGTCCCGGGCAACGAGGATTCCCCAATCGCCCCCATCGACTATTACTGTGCCGCCAAGGTGGCTGCCGAGACAGTTTGTGATGAATTTATGGCCGCGGGAATGGATATTGTCAATATCCGGCCCACATCCATTTACGGCCCCGGAGACACCCATGGCTGGTTAAAGCTGTTTAAGATGTGCAAAAAGGGACGATTTCTGATGCTCGGCTCGGGCAAAACCTTCAACCATCCGGTTTTTATAGGCAACCTGGTAGATGCTTTTTTGCTGGCCGGAGATGTTGCAGAGGCCCGGGGACGAACCTATTTAATCGGCGATGACAGATACGTTACCCTCAACGAACTGGTAAAACTGGTGGGCCGTGTGCAGGGAAAAGATGTCCGGATATATGGATTTCCCTGGATTGAGCCGATTTACTTCCTGGCTTACATTATGGAACTGGCTAGCAAACCCTTTGATTTCGAGCCCCCGATTTTCAGGCGCCGGCTGTCCTGGTTTACGACCAATCGGGGCTGGGATATTTCGCGAGCCAAAAATGAACTGGGATTCAGGCCACGGGTCAGCCTCAGACAAGGCCTTGTTCATACCACAGAGTGGTACCAGGGCCGGGGGCTTTTATAAGGCCTGCCATATATTTTTTCATAACCATGCGATTATATATGCATTCCTCTTTATCAAAGAATAGGTGTATAAAAAAAGATAACATTATGGTTGTAAACCCATAAAATTTTGTAGTAACTCTTCTTTGAATTCATATCCTTGTTTTGATTTTATCCTTTCTGCCGGAGCATATGATGGATTCAAGCCCTGATTGTAAAAATCCCCAGCAGCAAACCCAGCGCCTGCAAAAAGAAAACAATGCCCTCAAAAAACGGGTAAAAAATCTCAAAAATCAGCGGGACACCTATCGCCAGCTCATCGAAAACCTCAATGAAGTCCTGTATATCACTGATATCGATGCCACGGTGACCTACATCACACCCAATGTGGAAAAAATCAGCGGCTACAGGCCTGATGAAATCATCGGCCGCTGCTATATCGACTTTGTCTGTCCCGAAGACCTGCCCAACCGGCTCGACTTTTTTGAAAAAGTCGCCTCCGGTAAAGGAGTGGCAACGGAATACCGCTACCGGACCAAAGAAGGCGGGTATGTGTGGGTGATGTCCAACGCCCGGGGCATTTTCCAAAACGGCGAAATCAGCGGCATTCAGGGAATGCTGGTGGATATCACCGAAAGAAAAAACATGGAACAGGCCCTTCAGGAAAGCGAACAAAGATACCGAAACATCCTTGAAAGCATTGAGGATGGATTTTATGAAATTGACATGGACCATAATATCCTGTTCTGCAACCAGGCCCTTTGCAGGATACTTGGCTGTTCCAGAGAGGAATTGATTGGAATGCCGGCCAAAAATTTCATGGATCAAAAAAACAGGAAAAAAATCTCCCGGGCCGTGATGTCTGTGAACAAAACCGGCGAGCCCTGGCGGTTTATCGATTGGGAATTGATCGGAAAGGACGGCTCGATCCGCCATATCGAAAGCTCTCTTACCCTTGTAAAAGATGACCAGGCAACCCCTTTGAAATACAGGGGCATCGCCCGGGATGTGACCGAACGCAAAATCGCCGAGAAAGAAAAACAACGCCTTCAGGCCCGGCTTCGCCACGCCCATCAGATGGAAGCCATCGGCACCCTGGCCGGCGGCATTGCCCATGATTTTAACAACATCCTTTCATCGGTTATCGGGTATGCCGAGCTTACAAAGGATCATTTGGAAAAAGACTCGCTGCCTCACCAGAACCTGGCCAGGATAAACGAGGCCGGCCTGCGGGCCAAGGACCTGGTTCGGCAGATCCTCACCCTTGCCCGGCCGATAGAAGAAGACGCCCGCCCTGTTTCTCTCGTCTCTATGATCAAAGAGGCCCTGAAAATGCTTCGCTCCACCCTGCCCTCGTCCATTGAGCTGGTGGAAAACATTTCCGACAATAACCTGATGATCAATGCAGACCCCACCCAGGTTCACCAGATGATCGTCAACCTGGCCACCAACGCCAGACATGCCATGGATAGCGGCGTGGGGACGATGACCGTATCGATTGAATCCACCCGGTTTGACAATAGCATCCAAAACAAAAACCCCGGTCTGAGACCGGGGGACTACGCTCATATCGCAGTAAGCGATACCGGTGCCGGCATACCCGAAAAACACATCAACCGCATATTCGAGCCCTATTTCACCACCCGGGAAAAAGGACTGGGAACGGGCCTGGGTCTGTCCATTGTCCACGGAATCGTCAAAAGCCACAACGGATACATTGAGGCTGAAAGCCATGTGGGCAAAGGATCAACCTTTCATGTATACTTTCCGCTTATCCGGGGAAAGAAACCGCAGCCCGGGGATTTAAAGAAAACATCCCTCCTGGGGGGTTCGGAATGCATCCTCCTGGTTGACGACGAACTGCCCATTGTTGAAATGGAACAACAAAGCCTGGCGAGTCTGGGCTATACGATCATTGCCCGCACCAGCAGTATTGAGGCGCTGCAGACGTTTAAGGCCGAACCCGGAAAATTCGACCTGGTGATAACGGATATGACCATGCCGAACATGACCGGCGACATGATAGCAAGGGAGTTCAAGAAACTGCGGCCTGAAATGCCCATTATTTTGTGCACCGGGTTTAGCGAACACATTGAGAAAAAAAACGGCAACCCTGAAATTGACGCATTTTTGCTAAAGCCGGTGGTCAGGGACAAAATGGCCGGAACAGTTCGAAAGGTGCTGGATGCGGCGAAAAATGAATCCTGAGCATTTCAAATTTTGATGCACCCGTAAAAAGCTTTTTACCGCGTCCGCTGTTGTTGCAGGAAGGAAGTCTGATTTTAGATGGCTGACTTGCTGGCGCGCCCGGCAGGATTCGAACCTGCGGCCTACGGATTCGAAGTCCGGCGCTCTATCCAGCTGAGCTACGGGCGCATTTCCGGGAGAGGATAAAATGGGGTGAGTGATGGGACTTGAACCCACGGCCCCCAGGGCCACAACCTGGTGCTCTGCCAACTGAGCTACACTCACCATATCTGACTTTAAACTCCATTCAACTAACAAAAAAACACTGCTGATGCAAGCCATTTTTCATGCCCGGGAGCCGGCCGGTCAAGAAAGGCCCGCTAAACTTAATGATTGACCCTATACGGGTTTTTGATTACATATTTATTTTTAACGCAAAAACAAGGAGGTCATGGTGAATCCGGCCACAAAGGCGATTGTTCGAATTGTTACCGGCGGTATACTGGCCGTTGTGCTCTCCCGGTTGTTTTTCCCGGAATCCGGGCCGGGATTTGCCGCAGGCCTGTTTGTGGCCCTTGTGGGCGCAGCCTATGGCCTGGAATGGATACACAACAGAAACAAAGACTAACAGGTACCCTTAAATTGAAACAGATCATCCTCGGCACGGCCGGACATATTGACCATGGAAAAACCAGTCTGATCAAAGCGGTTTCCGGCACGGACACGGACCGGCTGAAAGAAGAAAAACGCCGGGGGATAACCATTGAACTCGGTTTTGCCGCCATTGATCTGCCAAGCGGACTGCATATCGGTGTGGTGGATGTGCCCGGCCATGAAAAGTTTGTGAAAAACATGGTTGCCGGAGCCACAGGCATTGACGTGGTGGCTGTCATCATTGCCGCAGATGAAGGCGTGATGCCCCAGACCCGGGAGCACATGGAAATCTGCAGCCTGCTGGGCATCCGCTACGGATTCGTGGTGCTCACCAAGATCGATATGGTTGACGAGGAATGGCTGGAACTGGTCACCGAAGATGTCACCGATTTCATGGCAGACACATTTCTGGAAGACTCACCCATTGTCCCGGTTTCTTCTGTCACCCGTGACGGGCTTGACCAATTTATTGAAACCCTGGACCGCTACTGCGTGGCCCTTCCGGAAAGAACCGCCACCGGTATTTTCCGGCTTCCCATTGACCGGGTTTTTTCCATGAAGGGATTTGGCACCGTGGTCACCGGCACCCTGGTTTCCGGACAGGTGGAACTGGGCGAGCAGGTCATGGTCTATCCGTCTGGCATCACAACCAAGGTCCGGGGCATCCAGGTCCATGACCGGTCCGTGGAATCCGCCGAAGCCGGCCTGCGCACCGCCATCAATTTCCAGGGTGTTGACAAGTACGCGGTCAACCGGGGAGATGTGCTGGCCCGGCCCGACACCCTGATTCCCACCTACATGATTGACGTGGAACTGCACCTGCTGGAAAGCAATGAACGGCCCCTGAAAAACCGCCAGCGGGTGCGCTTTCATATCGGCACATCCCAAATGCCCTGCCACATCGTTTTAATCGACCGGGACGTGCTCGAACCCGGGGAAACGGCCCTGGTGCAGGTGCGGCTGGAAGGACCGGTTGTTTGCGTGCGCGACGACCGCTATGTCATCCGCAGTTACTCGCCCGTGCGGACCCTGGGGGGCGGCCGCGTTTTAAATCCCGCACCGCCCAAGCACAAGCGTTTCCGAAAGGAATCCATGGAGCGCATTGAGCGGCTCTGCGATACGGATCCGCAATCGCTTATCGCCTCCCACATTGAGATGGCCGGTTTTGCGGAACGCTCCTTTGCCGAGCTCAAGGTGCTCACCAGCCTGTCAGACAAGGCCCTGGAAACATCTTTGAAAAAACTGCTCTCTGACCGGACCATTATCCAGACCGAGCGCAGCCAGCGCCGGTTTGTTCACCAATCTGTATTTGAAACCTTTCGCAAGGATGTCACAGAACTGCTTTCGGCCTATCACAAGCGCCACCCATTGAAAGCCGGCATGTCCAAGGGCGAGCTTCGCTCCAAGCTGCCCGACATCGAGACCCCGCGGCTGTTTAACCAGATGCTCCATCTTTTGCTGAAAACCAACGAGGTGGTGCAAAACGATGACAGCGTGCACCTGGCCGGCCACCAGGTCACCCTGGAGACAGACCAGAGCGATCTGAAGGAAAAAATTCTCGGCATATACGCGGAAAAAGGCCTCCAGCCCCCCTACTTCAAGGAACTGGTTCAGACGCTGGAAACCGATCCGGCAAAGGCCAAAAACGTGCTCATGCACCTGGTGGACGAAGGCCGCATGATCCGGGTCAAGGAAGAACTGTTTTTCCATGCCGACGCCATTTCTGATTTAAAGGCCCGGCTCATTGATTTTCTGCAGCAAAACCAGGAAATCAATCCCGGAGAATTCAAGGAGATGACCGGTGCATCCAGAAAATACACCATTCCTTTGTTTGAATACTTTGATTCCGAAAACATCACCATCCGGGTCGGCGATGTGCGCAAACTGAGAAAAAAAGCAACAGCCCGGTAGGCCTCACCCGCACGCGGACAGACAATTGCTTTCATTCAAATCACCCCGGCCATTTCCGCGGCAATGCTGTCGAGAAACAGCATGCCCCGGGATGTCAGGCGGCAGCGGTTATGGCTGGTGTGCATGTGACCGGTTTTTTGAAAACGGCGGATCACGGGGCCAAACCGCTTCCAAAAATCGCAGTTGAAACGTTTTTCCAACATTGCCACATCAATGCCGTCTGACTGGCGCAAGCCCAGGTAGACGGCTTCAAGCATCATCTGGGAACCTGTAAGCCGCTCGGATGCCGCTGTGGGCAGGCAGCCGGCGGAAAGATCCCTGATATATCGGCTCAAATCCGCGTGATTCCAGAACCGCTCCGGCTCCGTGTAGGAGTGAGCTGACGGGCCCAGGCCGAGATAGGACGCATTGTTCCAGTATTTCTGGTTGTGCCGGGAGCGTTTGTCCCTGCAGGCTGCAAAATTGGAAATCTCGTAGTGCTGATATTTCTTTTCGGCAAAAAAAGCGTGTGCCTGCACAAACATGGCAGATACACGGTCTTCTGACAGGGCTTTGGTCCGCCCGGCGTCTTTTTCCGCCGCAAGACGGGTGCCCGGCTCATAGGTGAGCATGTAGCAGGAAATATGGGCGGGACAAAAGCCTGCCGCCGCCTCCAGATCCCTTTGCCAGGCATCCCGGCCCTGGCCGGGCAGGCCGTATATCAGATCCATTCCAATATCGGAAAAACCGGCCTTTTCTGCAGCCCGCAGGGCATCGGCCGCCTGGCGGGCGCAATGAATCCTTCCGAGAAATGAAAGATTTGCGTCATCAAAGGACTGGACCCCGATATTGATCCGGTTGACTCCGGCTGACCGGTATTGAGCCAGGCTCCGGGACTCAAGGGTGCCAGGGTTTGCCTCAAGGGTGATTTCCGCGCCGGGCAGAATGTGAAAGTGTTTTGCTGCCGCTTCAAGCACGCGTCCTGTTCGCCCGGGCCCCAGAACCGAAGGGGTGCCCCCGCCCAGGTAGATCGTATCAAAGACCCCGTCTTTAAAACCAGCCCCCCGCATCTGCATTTCCGCAATCAGGGCCGCCATGTAGGCCTCCATTGCCGACAAATCAGCAATGGAGTAAAAATCACAATACCGGCACTTGCGCACGCAAAACGGCACGTGAATGTAGAGGCCCGGGGCCATCAGATAAACCGCTTCATCATCTCGTTGATAAACGCATCCACATTATCCGGGGTAATGCCGTTTTTCAAACAAAGATCCTCGAGCTGAGACCGAACCCCGGGGTTTTCCAGATCATCTGTGCTGCGCAGCTGACCCAGCCGCCGGCCCACCTGGTAAAGCATCCTGTCATGGGGGGCCATGGCCAGAAAAGCCTCGATGACCCCTGTCATCCGCTCTTTGTCTTCCGGCAGGGTGCCCTGAATATCTTCAAACAAGTTCAGGATATGATCGCTTCTGACCCGGCTGGCAATGCCCTCCAGGTTCTGCAGAAACAAAAGGATTTCCTCCGCAGCCTCAACATCGGTTAATTTTTCAAACCGGCCCGCCTGATAATCTTCAAACAAGGGCACGCTGCCGGGAATGGCCAGGGTGCGCAAACGGATATAATCCGGATTGATCTGATTCAGCGCGTCTGCGGTCTCCAGAGCATGACTGCGGGAAAGCGCCCTGCCCCCGAGCCCGGGCATCACGTATTCGGAAAGTTCAATGCCTGCGGCCACAGCCTTTTTTCCGGCCTTGACATGCTGCTGCTTGGTGGTGCCTTTTTGCACCATTTTCAGCACCGCATCGCTTCCCGACTCCATGCCGATGTGTAAACGGTTTAATCCGGCTTTGGCTATGGCCTTTAACCGGTCATCTGCGATGCGGGCCACTGTATGGGACCGGGCATAGGCGGTGATCCGAACCACACCGGGAAACCGCGTTCTCAAATGCTGCAGTATTTCGATCATCTCCTCCGGGGAAATGATCATGCTGTTGGCATCCTGTAAAAACACCGACTCCATGCCCGCGGCATACCAGTTCAGGGCCGCGTAAAAAGCCTGGCGATCGGAATCGGAAAGCTTTGAAACATAGGCATCCAGATCCGCCCGGGAAACCTGACCCGCGGAATCGCTCATGCTGCCCAGGGCCCGGACGTGCTCATAAACAGCATCAATGTCTTTTTTGACGTGCTGCACCGGCCGCAGGGAAAATTTTTCTCCCTTATAGACCGGGCAGAACGCACACTTGTTCCAGGGACAATTGCGGGTCACCCGGATCAGAAGGCTGTAGGCTTCGCTGGGCGGCCGGATCGGGCCCTGCTCAAAACCCTTGTATTGCTCTTTTTGGGTTGATTTGCGCTTCAATTTATGTTCTCCTCTGCATTAATCCCATGAAAAAAAAACTGCTGCTCATACTGATTCTGTTTCTTGCTGCCGCATCTGTTGCCGCGGGCCTGTTTGCCCGTCATATGGCCCGCTATGCCCAAACGCCGGTCAACCCGTCCCTTGACCGGTCCGTGGAAGTGGTCATCAAACCGGGGCAAAGCTTCAAAGATGTCACGGCCATGCTCCGGGAAAAGGGACTTATCAAGCATCCCACAAAATTCCGGATTCTTGCAGTTTACCAAAAAGCCACCACCCGAATCAAGGCCGGGGAATACCGTATCCCGGGTTCCATGAGCCCAAGCCGGATCCTCCAACAATTGGGCGAAGGCAGGGTGCATCTGCACCGGCTGACCCTTCCCGAGGGCCTGACCATCCCTGAAACCGCCCAAAGGGTGGCCGATGCCGGGCTGTGTGAAAAATCCGAATTCACCAGGGCAGCCACAGACCCTGACCTGGCACGGCAAATGGGCCTTTCCGCAAAAACCACGGAAGGCTACCTGTTTCCGGAAACCTATCATTTTGAAAAGCCCGTGTCCGCAGAAACCATTGTGCGGGCTATGGTTCGGCGGTTTAACAGCGTTTTTTCGGATCAATGGAAGCAGCGGGCCGACGAACTGGGCTTTTCGGTCCACGAAATCGTCACCCTGGCCTCCATTATTGAAAAGGAGACCGGTGCACCTGAAGAACGAAAAACCGTATCCTCAGTATTTCACAACCGGCTGGAAAGGGGGATGCGCTTAGACAGCGACCCAACGGTAATCTACGGCATTGAAGACTTTGACGGAAACCTGACCCGAAAACACTTAAGAACGCCCACTGCCTACAACACATACAAACGCAAAGGGCTGCCCCCGGGTCCCATTGCAAACCCCGGGCAAGCCTCGCTTCATGCCGCCCTTTACCCGGCAGACACCCCGTATCTTTATTTTGTGGCGGATTCAAAAAACAGTCATTATTTTTCCACCACATTGAAAGAACACAACCGGGCAGTTCGCAAATACCAGCTTAACCGATAAACCTGACCCGGGAATACACATCATCATCGAGCCGGCCGCAAACGCTTTGCGCTGCCAGCAAATGACCACCCGCAGCCGCAATCATGGCCGCGTTGTCCCCGCACAATGCCAGATCCGGCACAAACAGTTTTATCCCGTTATCTGCGGCCCGATCCGCAGCCTTTTGCCGCAAACACGCGTTTGCCGCCACCCCGCCCACGATGGCGGCATGGCCGCAGCCGTGGGTTTTGGCCGCCAGGATCAGCTTGTCTGCCATTACATCCACCACTGCCGCCTCAAATCCCGCGGCAATGTCTGCCAGGTGATCCTGCCAGTTTTCATGGGTTTCAAGGTGGCGCTTAACCGCGCTTTTAATACCGGAAAAGCTGAAATCAAAGGCATCCCTGTCCAGATAGGCCCGTGGAAAACGGTATTTTTCCGGATTCCCTTTGGCTGCCAGATCAGAGATCACCGCACCGCCGGGATATCCCAGATCCAGCATCTTGGCCACCTTGTCAAAGGCCTCGCCTGCGGCATCATCCCGGGTCTGGCCCAGGCATTCGGACCGCGTATGGGAATGCACCAGATAGATGCTGGTATGGCCGCCCGAGGCCAGCAGGGCCGCAAACGGAAATTTCGGGGCGGGCCGGCAAAAAAATAAGGAATTTAAATGCCCTTCCAGATGATTGACGCCCACCCATGGAATATTGCGGGCATAGGCCCAGGCCCGGCCAAAACAGAAACCCACCAGCAGCGCTCCCACCAGGCCGGGACCCTGGGTGACGGCCACCGCGTCAATATCTCCAGGCCCGGCCCCGGCTTCATCCAGGGCCTGATCCACCACCGGGGCAATGGCTTCGATGTGCTTGCGCGAGGCCAGCTCCGGCACCACCCCGCCGAAGCGATGATGGAGCTTTACCTGGGAGGCCACCACTGAGGAACATATTTCAATGCCGTCTTTTACCACTGCGGCCGCGGTTTCATCACAGGAGGTTTCTATTCCGAGTATTTTCATGAGGAAAACAGGTCTGCAATATTGATTCGCCTGTAAAAAGCTTTTTTTACAGGCAGTGTTAAGTTTTAAGTGATTAAGTGTTAAGTAAAATCAACAAATTATTTCTTTATTGGTTGGCGGTTATATCCGTTTTAGGATTTTTTGATGGCGCCGTATAAATTGTGGCAGAGAATAACAAAAAGGCCGGGTGCCGGTTGATTCCGGCATTCCCGGCCTTGCTGTATGCGTTATGCGCTTCCGGGTTTTCGGACGCAGACTAGGCCGAAGCCCACCGGAACCGTTCCTTGTCGGATTTGCGGCGCTGTACAACTTCGCCGATGATCCAGGCCTTTTCATTCATGGCTGCGAGCCGGTCCACCACTTCCTGGGCGGCTTTGGCGGGGACAACCGCCACCATGCCCAGCCCGTTGTTAAACGTCTGCAGCATCTCGGCGTCATCCACGCGCCCGGCATCCTGGAGAAACTTAAAAACAGGCGGCACTTCCCAGGAATCCTTGTGAAGCACCAGGCTGCATGCCGAGGGAATCACGCGCAGCAGGTTTTCAGCAATACCGCCGCCGGTGATATGCGCCAGTCCGTGGATGGGCAGATCCTTTAGCAGGCGCAGCAGGGTTTCCGTATAAATCCGCGTAGGTGTCAGCAGCTCCTCGCCAAGGGTTTTTCCCAGCTCCGGCACGTAATCGTCAATCTTTAAGTTCAGCGTATCAAAACAGATCTTTCGCACCAGGGAGTAGCCGTTGCTGTGAAGCCCGGATGAAGCAAAGCCCACCAGTTTATGACCGCCCCGGATTTCTGAGCCGTCAATGATCCTGTCATTGTCCACCACGCCCACGGCAAACCCGGCCAGGTCATATTCGTTTTCCCGATAAATGCCCGGCATTTCGGCTGTTTCCCCGGCAATCAGGGCGCACTGCGCCTGGCGGCAACCCTCGGCAACGCCTTCGACGATCTGTTTTCCAACATTGACATCAAGGCTGCCCATTGCCAGGTAATCCAAAAAAAACAAAGGTTTGGCCCCCTGGACCACCACATCGTTGACGCACATGGCCACCAGGTCAATGCCAACGGTGTCATGCTTGCCCATCATAAAGGCGATCTTGAGTTTGGTGCCCACGCCGTCGGTGGAACTGACCAGGACCGGGTTCTGATAATCGCCGGTTTTCAGCGAATAAAGCCCGCCAAAACCGCCGATTTCCCCCATCACACCGGTTCGCGGGGTTTGTGAGGCGATTTTCTTGACTGCATCCACAAACTCGTTTGCCTTTTCGATATTCACACCTGCGGCGGCATAGGTGGAAGATCCCTTAGAACTTGACATCTTGTATTATCCCTGTATCCTTTTTGGATTTCGGTGGGTTCTTAAAAAAAAGACATTCCGCTGCCCCGCGGTCAGCACGAAACAAAACTTTCCGCAAAAATCCGCAGAAAATTTTCCAAAAACTGTAAAAAGTCTGATTTCAAATGGCGCCGTAAAATAAAAATTGATGGTGCCGTAAAAAGTCCTAAAACGGATATCACCGCCAACCACTAAAGAGACAACTTATTGATTTTACTTAACACTTAATCACTTAAAACTTAACACTGCCTATAAAAAAGACTTTTTACAGGCCAATCAAAATTTGACGTTTACGGGGTTGCTGAAAACATTTCAGAAAAGTGCGGCCGACAACTTAAAAAATATGACTTGATATCTGAAATGCAAATAAAAGTCAAAACAAAATTTTTGACAACCCGTGCCATGTGGTGTATTCAAACACAACATCGTCCTTTACACAACGGGTATCACAAACGAGGTGAACATGAAACCATTTGCCAGATTAAACCGTCTGCCGCCGTATGTTTTTGCCGCTGTCAACGAACTGAAAATGGAACTGCGGCATGCGGGTGAAGATATCGTGGATTTGGGCATGGGCAATCCGGATCTCGGAACGCCCGACCATATTGTGGACAAACTCGTGGAAGCCGCCCAGAAGCCCCACAATCATCGTTATTCCGCATCAATGGGCATTAAAAAGCTGCGAATGGCCATCGCGGACTGGTATAAACGCCGGTATGACGTTGATATCGACTACGAGACAGAAGCCATTGCCACCATCGGGGCAAAAGAGGGAATCTCTCACCTGATGCTGGTCACAGTCGGGCCCGGTGACGTGGTGTTTTCCCCCAACCCCACATATCCCATCCATCCCTATTCAGCCATTATCTCCGGGGCGGATGTGCGCTACGTGCCCCTGGGGCCGGACACGGATTTTTTCGAAAATCTGATGACTGCAACCAAGCACACCTGGCCCAAGCCCAAGGTCATGGTGCTGTGCTTTCCGCACAATCCCACCACTGAAACCGTGGATCTCGATTTTTTCCAGAAGATCGTGGATTTTGCAAAGGAGCACGACATACTGGTCATCCATGACATGGCCTATGCCGATATCGTCTTTGACGGCTACAAGCCTCCTAGTTTTCTGCAGGCCAAAGGCGCCAAGGACGTGGGCGTGGAGTTTTTCTCCCTTTCCAAAAGCTATAACATGCCCGGCTGGCGGGTGGGTTTTTGTGTGGGCAACCAGGAAGTGGTTGCTGCATTAAAACGCATCAAAAGCTATCTGGATTACGGGATTTTCCAGCCCATCCAGATCGCCAGCATCATCGCCCTAAACGGTCCCCAGGAGTGCGTGACCGAAACCTGTGATATCTACAAGTCCCGCAGAGACGCCCTGATTCAGGGCCTTGCCCGGGCCGGCTGGGAAATTCCGCCGCCAAAGGCCACCATGTTTGTCTGGGGCCGGATTCCCGAACCCTTCCGGAAAATGGGGTCCCTGGAATTTTCCAAAAAACTGATCCGGGAGGCCCGGGTGGCGGTCTCACCCGGGGTGGGATTCGGCGAATACGGTGATGAATACGTCCGCTTTGCCTTGATTGAAAACAACATGCGCATCAAACAGGCAGTCCGGGGCATTAAAAAGGCCCTTTAGAAGCAGGTTGGTGAAAAACATGAAGCAGATTCATATTGGAATTCTCGGACTCGGAACCGTGGGCACCGGCATCGCCCGGCTGCTTGTCGAAAACAGCGACGTGCTCAGCGCCCGGCTGGGCGCTGAGCTGGTTTTCAAAAAAGGCGCGGATCTCGACATTGAAAGGGACCGCGGCATAAACTTTGGCCCGGGTGTTTTAACAACAGATCCCTATGAAGTCGTTGATGACCCGGAAATCGACATTGTTCTGGAAATGATCGGCGGCATGGACATTGCGCGGCAGCTCATTTCCCGGAGCATTGAAAACGGCAAGCACGTGGTGACCGCCAACAAGGCCCTGCTGGCCTCCCATGGAAACCAGCTTTTCCGGCTGGCTGCGGAAAAAGGCGTGGCCCTGGCATACGAGGCCAGTGTAGGCGGGTGCATGCCCATTATTAAAACCATCCGGGAATCATTGGTGGGAAACCGCATCCAGGCGGTCACCGGGATTTTAAACGGTACCTGCAATTACATTCTCACAAAGATCACCCGGGAAGGCATGTCCTTTGAGCAGGCCCTGGACCTTGCCAAGGCTGAAGGCTATGCCGAGGCCAATTCGTCTTTGGACGTGGACGGTTTTGACACCGCGCACAAACTGGCCATTTTATCGGCCATTGCCTTCGGCATGGAGATTAACTACGATGATATCCACATTGAGGGAATCTCGGAAATCACCCCCATGGACATCGAATTTGCGGCCCAGTGCGGATACGCCATCAAATTGCTGGCCATCACCAAGTTTGACGGCCAAAGCGTGGAGGCCCGTGTGCATCCCACCATGATTCCCCTTGACGACATGCTCTCCAATGTCAGCGGCACCATGAACGCGGTAACTGTTTCCGGCGATGCGGTGGGCGACATGATTTTATACGGCCACGGCGCCGGGATGATGCCCACTGCCAGCGCCGTGATCAGCGATGTGGTCGACATTTCCCGCAGCATTGTGGCCGGCGGGGCCATGCGTGTGCCCGCGCTTTCCTTCCGAATGGAGCAAATCCGAAAAATAACCGTCAAGCCCATGGATGAAATTTTCACCCATTATTATTTCCGGTTTTCAGCCATGGACCAGCCGGGGGTGCTGGCCAAAATCGCGGGCATACTCGGCGAGCACGATATTTCCATCAAGTCGGTTCGCCAGACCGAACGCAAACTAAACGGTGCTGTACCCTTATATATCCTGACCCATCTGGCACGCGAAGCCCAGGTCAAAAAAGCCCTGGATCAAATTACCAAACTGGAAGTCATCCCCCATCCGCCGGTTCTCATTCGCATAGAGGCGCCCGAGGAAGAAAAAGCCCAACAGCAATCGTGAAGGATAATAGATTCATGCAGCACATGCTCTGTTCTGACCTGGAAGGGGTTTTTGTGCCGGAGATCTGGATCAATGTGGCGGAAAAAACCGGCATTGAAGAACTCCGGCTCACCACCCGGGATATTTCCGACTATAACGTGTTAATGGACAAACGTCTTTCCATACTCGATGCCCACGGCCTGACATTAACCGACATCCAGGCGGTGATCGCGGAAATCGAACCGCTGCCCGGAGCCCTGGAGTTTCTGGACGCAATCCGGGCCGAGCACCAGATTATTATTGTATCCGATACGTTTCTGGAGTTTGCCGGTCCTTTGATGGAAAAGCTCAGGCGCCCCACCCTGTTTTGCAACTGCCTGCAGGTCGCTGACACCGGCCGGATCACCGGCTATGAACTGCGCCAGGAAAACGGCAAGAAAAAGACCACCCGGGCCCTGCAGGATCTGAATTACCGGGTCATTGCATTTGGCGATTCCTACAATGATATCAGCATGCTGCAAACCGCAGACAATGCCTTTTTGTTCCGCCCCCCGGAAAACGTGGTCCGGGAGTTTCCCCAAATTGCCGTGGCATACGAATACGATGAACTCGCAGCCCTGATCCGGCAGGCGGTTTCTTCCTGCCATTATTAAAAGACCCGGCACCGGCCAAAATGCTTTATTTTCAGGTAAACGGACAAGACCTTGTATTCAAGGTGCACATCCAGCCCCGGTCCGCAGGCAACCAGATCGCCGGAGTGCGTGAGGATGCGGTAAAAATCCGCCTGACCGCCCCGCCCGTGGACGGGGAGGCCAACCGCGCGTGCATCAAATTTCTGGCAAAACAGCTAAATGTTGCCAAATCGGATCTGGAAATCATTTCCGGGGCAGGCAGCCGTTCCAAGAAAATCCGGGTCCACCTGGCAAATGACAAGACCCGCGCCAAAAGGGCCGATCAGATCCAAAAAAAGATTTGTGCCCTGGCTGGTAAAAAAGATGCTTGACAAGCGTGTTGCAAATCGCTATAAGTATTAATTCAACATTGCGGGGTGGAGCAGTCTGGTAGCTCGTCGGGCTCATAACCCGAAGGTCAGAGGTTCGAATCCTCTCCCCGCTACCAAATCAACAAACGACAAAAGGGGTTGGTCAGCCAACCCCTTTTTTGCATCCGAATTCTTTTCAAACTCAAACACCGATCAAAACCGCCAGTTTACCAAAACCATTCCCGGTGCCACGGCATCCGGGAACTCGCCGAACCATCTGTTTTTCCGCATCACATTGACGATCCCGACCTGCAGGCCCGCTTCCGCGGTTTCGGCAAAATTCACCAGCCCGAGCTGAACTCCTGTAAACCGGCGGGCATAATTTACCCATCCGGTTTGAACCCCCTTTAAGCGCGTATCCGCATAAAAGTTGATTGCATCGGTTGCATTGGTTCCCAGGTTAATCCATAAGAGATTTTGCTTTTTTGAAGACAATGGTATATAATTTCTGATTCGGCATGAATTAACAGACAAAATATGCTGTTAAAGCAGTCTATCGGCAAAAAAGGATTACAGGTGAATGAAACAAATCATGGTGGTAGACAACCATCCGGTAATGCGCCAATTTATGTCAACCCTGCTCAGCAAAAAAGGACATGACGTTATTGTTGCCGCCGATGGGCTGTCTGCAATCGAACTGCTGAAAACCCGAAGCCCGGATATTTTTTTTATAGATCTGATCATGCCCAACATCAGCGGAGACAAGCTATGCCTGCTGCTCCGCCGGAACCCGTGCCATGCACAAAGTTTTATCGTGATGCTTTCAGCCATTGCCATGGAACAGGAAGCGCATCCGGAAAATTTTTATGCCGACATGATCCTTGCCAAGGGGCCCTTTGACCGTCTGACCGCCAAGGTGGAATTTATCCTGGAGCAGGTTGAAACCGACGGGGGCCGGCAGATCAGGGGGCAAATCATGGGCCGGGATGAATTGTTTGAACGCCAGATCAGCAAGGAGCTGCTGGCATCCAAGCAGCATTCCGAAACCACTCTGCAGCACATGTCCGAGGGCCTGCTGGAGCTGGTTGGCAAAGGCAAGATCGTCTACGCCAACCCGGCGGCTGTCAGCATTATCGGCAGAAGCGAACAGGATCTGCTGTCCTGTGACTTTACCGGGCTTTTCCGGGATGCCGACCAGGCCCTTGTGCGCAAGCAGCTCACAGAAGCCGGGCGCAGTAAAAAAGAAATCATTTTCACTGAAGATCTTGCCATCAACCACAGGCGGGTTTCGGTGAAAATCATCCCCGTGCCCCGGGAAAACCAGAGCCGGTCCTTTCTGGTGATGATCCACGATATCACCGAACAGAAACAGGCCGAAGAGGAACTGCGGTACTTAAGCTTTCACGATTCCCTGACCGACCTGTATAACCGGGCCTTTTTTGAGGAGGAAATGAACCGGCTGGCCCGCCGGCGGCACCTGCCGCTGGGCATCATTGTCTGTGACATCAATGGATTAAAATTGATCAACGACACCCTTGGCCATCAAAAGGGCGATGAACTGCTGCGGGCCGCTGCCGGCACCCTGAAAGCCGCGTTTCGCTCAAGCGATATCATTGCGCGCATCGGCGGGGATGAATTTGCCGTTCTTCTGCCCGGCAGTGAACAAAAAGTGGTCAAAAACCGCATCCAGCGCATTGCCAGGGAAATCGAAAAGCACAATGCCGCCAATCCGGACCGGCACCTGTCGTTTTCCATCGGCCATGCCGTATGCACGAGCCTTCCCATTGACATGCAGGCCCTGTTCAAGGAAGCCGACGACAACATGTACAAAGAAAAACTCAAACATCTCCAGACCGGCAGCACACGGATATTGCAAAGCCTGCTGCAGGCACTGAAGGAAAAAGATTATATCCGGGAAGGCCATACTCAGCAGCTCAAATTTTACGTATCAAAGATAGCTGAAAAGATGGGGCTTTCCAGTGAAAAATCCCGCAACCTGCAGTTGCTCGCCCAATTCCATGACCTGGGCAAAGTGGGCATCTCCGACCGTATCCTGTTTAAATCAGATACGCTCACTGCAGAGGAATTCCAGGAAATGAAGCGGCATTGTGAAATCGGCTATCGCATTGCCCTGTCGTCTCCGGATCTGGCCCCGATTGCCGATTTGATATTAAAACACCAGGAATGGTGGAACGGCCGGGGATATCCCCTGGGACTAAAAGGCGAGGAAATCCCCATTGAATGCCGGATTCTTGCGGTGGCCGAGGCCTATGACATCATGACCAACCAGCGGCCCTATCAGGACAGCCGTTCCGCGCAACAGGCAATGGACGAACTCCGGCGGGCAGCCGGCACCCAGTTTGACCCTGCAGTGGTCGAGGTCTTTATAGAGGCCATCAAACCTTGATTATTGCCCTGGGTTGATATAAGCAGGAACTATCGGAGTTCTTCTGCTCTAAAGGCAATAATCAAGGTTTGATCCCATATCACCGGCAAGCATTTCTTCGATTACGTTTCTGTCCCGGGGCGGGGCAAAGTAGTAGCCCTGCCCGAAGGGGCAGTTCATGCCGCGGAGTTTTTCCAACTGGTCGATGTCCTCGATGCCTTCGGCCATGGCCTTGAGATTGAGCTTGGCGCACAGCTCCAGCATGGAGGCCACAATGTTGTAATTGGTCGGGTTGCCGTTGATGTTATCAATGAGAATCTTGTCGATTTTCACCAAATCGATGGAAAACTGATTCAGGTATTTCAAAGAGGAATAGCCGGTACCGAAATCATCAATGGAGATGGATATCCCAAGGGTCTTTAATTCATGAATGGTTTTAACCGCCCGCTCCATATCGTCAATAAACAGGCTTTCAGTGATCTCCAGGTTAATGTTTTCCAGCAGAAGCGCGGCGTCCCTGGCCATGGCCTGGATATCGGCCGCCAGATTGTTTTGCAGCATCTGCTTGACCGAAAGATTGACGCTCAGGCACAAATCTTTTGCTGATGCAAAGTTGGTCTTCCATGCAGCAAAATCGGCAAATGCCATTTCAAAAACTTTCCGGCCCAGAGGAATGATCAGCCCGGTTTCCTCTGCAATGGGAATAAAGCTGTTGGGCGGGATAATGCCCAACTCCGGGTGCCGCCACCGCACCAGGGCCTCCACCCCGTAGAGGCGGTTTGTGGCAAGATCCATCAGGGGCTGATACTGCACGAAAAACTCGCCCTTCTGAATGCCGGACTGCAGATGATTTTCCAGGACCAGACGGCGCTCAATCTCCCGGTCCTGAATCTGGTGAGCATAGATCACCTGGTTTCGGCCCTGGCGCTTGGCCTCATACATGCTCATGTCCGCCAGCCGGACCGCATCAGCGTGCTCCACCTGATTTTCACTGCTGATCAACACCCCCATGCTCAGGGTCATGACAACTTCATGACCGGCAACCCCCAGGGGGAGGCGGAACTGATCCAGGATGCGCCGGATGACAATATCGCAGCAATTCTGATCCTGGATGTCCTCAAGAAGGATCAGAAATTCGTCGCCCCCGAACCGGGCCACGGTATCAAGTTCGCGAACGCTTGAGGCAAGCCGCTGGCCCACCTTGACAAGCAAATCATCGCCCACGTTATGCCCCATGGTGTCATTGATGGACTTGAACCGATCCAGGTCGATAAAAACAATGGCATAGTTGTAATCCGGATACCGTTTCTTTTTCTTAATTGCCTGATTGAGCCGGTCCCGGAAAAGGATCCGGTTGGGCAGCCGGGTGAGCGGGTCATGAAACGCCTGAAACTGAAGCTGTTTTTCCGCCTCCTTGATGGGCGTGATATCGGCAAATGAGACAATGTATTGGTTTTCAAGACCCAGGGGCGAAATTTTGAGAAAAACGGTCTTTTGCTCCTGGTTCCGATTTTCAAACCTGTATTCCGGTGCAGCGTCTGAATGATCTTTTTCAGCGGTTTCCAGAATCCTGGCAAAACCGGTGCGGCCTTCGCAGGCCAGAAACTCGGCAATGTTGCGCCTGCCTGAAAGCGCTTCCCGCTCCCACCCCGAGAAAGCCGCAAACTGGCTGTTAACATGAACAATGGTTCCCTTCTGGTCAACCACGATGGTGGGATTGCCGGTATTTTCAAATGTATTTCGGTAAAGGACTTCAGACTTGGACACCTGGAGGTTTTTTTCCACCAGTTCTTCGTTTTTCTGCCGGATCAGTTGATAGAGCTCAAAGTTTTCCAGGGCATATCCCGTGGCCTTGATAATAATCGTGGTGATCTTGTCCACAATGCCTTTTTCCAGGACGCCGGTTTTGACAAAACAGAAAAAAACACCATAAATTTTCGAGGTGGTGGCAGCGGCATGGATCAATACCTTGTATTCGCCGTCATGGCTGCGGACGGTCTGGGTCCGTTTTTCCCGAAACGCCAGGGCCACAACCCCCCGGTCAATCAGATCCTCCACTGTCCGGTCGACGTAATCCGCCCGGCCCGGATCATCGAGATGTTCCAGAGCAATATCAAAGTGGGTTTCGTTAACCGCATAAAAGGCATAAAACTCTATGGCCACCATCTGCCGCAAGCCCTGCAATGAGCGTTCAATTATATCCTTGCGGTTTTTGAACTTGGTCACAGAGGTCTGATAGTCGCCCAGGGAAGCGCAAAGTTCCAGCGCCTCCATGGCATTTCTGGAAATGGCTTCAAGCCGCTCACCAGCGGTCAAATCCATGGCCTTATTCAATTCGTCCATAAATAATCTCAAATATGTCAGCGAGTTGAAAATCAATTTCATGGGCCATGGTATGCAGGATCTCAGGATCAAGATTCAGATTCTCAGATACCTCCGGTTCCATGACAGGGACAAAAAACTCGCCGCTGTTTCCGATTTCCAGGGCATTGACAATAATATCGGCCAGATTGACAATGGCGGCTTCAAAAAAGGAATTCTGGGTTGCGGGAAAATGATGGTACTGGATCATGTTGACCAGCCGGTCCGGAAGGTTCCAGTGCCGCGCAAGGGCTGCGCCGATATGGGAATGATCCGAGCCGAAAACCTCTTCTTCGGCTGTAAAAAGAAACAGCTCCTCGCGTTTTACCTGTCTGAATATCTGAAAATACTGCTCCGGCAGGTTCTGGACCAGAATCAGGCGGCCGATGTCATGGAGAAGTCCGGCCACAAAAAACCGCTCCGCCTCGATGCGCTGGGGAAAGTAGCTGGATACCAGCCGTGCTGCGGTTCCGCAGGCAATGCTGTGCTCCCAGAAAGAGGCCATGTTAATGAGCCGGGAAGGAATGTTTTTAAACAGCGAAACGGCTGAAACCCCGCTGACAATGGTCATCAGCTGGTTGGTCCCGACCAGTGCCAGGGCCCATGTCAGTGTATCCACTTTTTGACGAAGACTGTAGAAACTGCTGTTGACCAGCTGCAGCACCTTGGCCGAAAGGGTGGTATCCTTGCTCACAATGCCGGCAATGTCATCCAAAGAGGCATCCGGGTTATTGATGGCCGAAATGGTCTTGTAGTAAATATCCGGCAGAGTCCCCAGGCGCAGGGTTCTGTGGATCAGACTTTCCACGTTGACCTTCTGCGGGCGTGCGCGCACAGGCTTTCTTCCTGAATCCGGCCGGTCCTGCAGGTGCTTGTATCCGGCCCCGGCATTTGGGTTGTTAAACAGCCGCCGGGCTTTTCGATCCACGCTGAGCTGAAACAAGCCAGCCACAAAGGGATCATTTAAATCATTGAACTGAAACCGGTACCGGACAACATCTTCCGCCTTCTTCCGGATTTCCTCCGGTACATGCGGGTCAGCTCCCGGTTGGGAGCCGGAAGCCTCATCCGGAAGGCGCACATGCACATCGCCCACCCCCCAGATCTTAAAAATCCGGATGAGTTTGTCATTGACCTTCTGCCCCGAAGGCGCAAGCAGCCGGCCGGCCGCATCCTTGACGTCCCGGGCGAGGATCATTCCCGGCACCAGTTTATGAGCGCTTGTTTTTTCCATCTTTGGAAGAACAATCATCCTTTTTGGCGTTCAACAGCTCGTAGCCTTCATTTATCAGGGCCATGGCGCGTTTGTCGCCGCCTTTGTCCGGGTGGAACTTTTTGGCCATACACCGGCGTTTCCATCCCAGGTCCGCGGCTTCATCAATAACCGAATCGAGGTTGTAGAGATTTTTAAATGCTGCCGCCTTTTCATGATAGCCCATGTATTGGACCTGCTGAAAAAAAGTGGGCGGCAGACTTTCAATATACCGGGCAAAGCGCCGCTTGCTGATTTCTTCCCGCAGAGACTGGCTGGTCACATACCGGACCACAAATTCCAGAATGCTGCGCTTGTCAAACCGGCTGAAACGGCCCAGGGCCTCGAACTGTTCCATGGTATCGGCATCCTGTATCCAAAGGATGCAGCAATCCCGGCTGGCCGCGCTCCAGGTGACCCTGAAGTTATAGTTGTCTATGGCGATCTCGGTCAGGATCTCGTCATCAGGGCAATTCATTGCTTACCTTCCGGTAGCCTGCTGGGTTGATTCATTCCGGGACCGATTCAAGCGCCCAGAACATCAAGCAGGGGTGATTGAGCGGCCCGGGTTTCGATCAGGTGAATCATTTTTACCAGATCCTCCGGGTCCAGGTCAATTTCTTCTTCAATTTCAGGTGCCTGATTAATCTTGTAATTCCCCCCCTGCCCCAGCCCCCCGGCATTGACCACCCTGTCAGACAACCCGCAGACCTGAACCAGCTCCCTGTATCTTTCCTCTGCCATAGATGGATCATGATGCCACCGGATCACTGAAATCAGGCTTTGGGCCAGATTCCATTTCCGGGCCAGCCAAGCCCCGGCCTGGCAATGATCGGCTCCCATGACCCGGTGCTCTGCCACAGACAGGCAAATTCCCTCTTTTTTACTGATTTCAATGGCTTCGGAAAACTGATCATGAAAATGCTGCTCAAAAACGATCTTTCCCATGTCATGGAGCAAACCGCACACATGAAGTACATCCGGGGCAATGTGTACCCTTGCAAACTGTGGAATCCAGGTGCACAAAACTTCTGCGGCAATGCCGGCGGCAATGCAGTGCCGCCAGAACCCTGCCCGATCCAGGGCCGGCCTGCTGCCCGGAGCAAAGGTGGAAAATACCGCAGCAGACATGGCAATGTTGCTCACCGCCCGGAAACCCAGCCGGACAATGGCCGGGCGAAGGGAAACGGTTTCCTCCACGCCGAGATACATGGAGGAATTGACCACTTTCATGATACGGGCCGTGATGGCCGGATCATCCTCGATAATGGCCGCGATCTGGCCGGCATCGACTTCCGGATCCTGCAGCGCGGTGCCCAGGTTCTCGATGACCGCCGGCAGAGTCGGCAGATTCCGGATGGATTCGAGCCGCTTGATCAATTGACGCTGCATGGGGTTATTCCATTTCGTATTGTCGTGCCGGTTTGGTTTATTCAAAAACGTCTGATTCAGTTTTTTTCATTAACACACTGAATGATTTTTTCCGGAATCCGGCTCAAAGGCAGCACGGTTTCAGCCGCCCCCAGAGCAATGGCCTCCTTGGGCATGCCGAACACCACGCAGCTCTGCTCGTCCTGAGCAATGGTGCGGGCAGAACTGTTGCGCATCTCCAGCAGACCGGACGCGCCGTCCTTGCCCATACCGGTCAAAATCACACCCAATGCGTTTCTGCCAGCCGCCCGGGCCACTGATTTAAACAAAACTTCAACGCTTGGCCGATGTCCGCATACCAGCGGCCCGCTGCGGGTCTGCACATAAAACCGTGCACCGCTGCGCTGCAAAAGCAGATGATAATTGCCCGGGGCAATCAGGGCCGTACCCGGCAGCACCGAATCGTTGTTTTTGGCCTCGCGCACCTCCACTGCGCACAGCTGATTTAACCGCTGGGCAAGGGAAGCGGTGAACTGCTCCGGCATGTGCTGGACGATCACGATGCCCGGAGCGTTTCCGGGCATGCGGGTCAAGACTTCCTGAATAGCCTGAGTCCCGCCGGTGGAGGCACCAATGGCAATCACCGTGTCAGTCATTTTTGCCTGGGTGATCCGAATCTGGGGGCGGCCGGCACCAGCCTCGGCATGGCGGACCCCGGTATTTTTCACTTCTGCCCGGGCCGCTGCCCGAATTTTTTCGATCAGGGCCTCGGACATATTGTTGACCGAAAGGGCCGATCCCGGCTTGCACATCACATCCACAGCCCCGGCATTCATGGCCTCCACTGCCAGTTCCCCCCCCTGGGGGGTCAGCGAGGAAACAATGATAACCGGGATGGGCAAATGCTTCATGAGTTTTTTCAAAAAGGAAAGACCGTCCATGCGCGGCATTTCCATGTCCAGCAGCACCACATCCGGCCGCAATTCCACGATCTTGTCCCTTGCCACGTAAGGATCCGGGGCCGTTGCCACCACGTCAATATCTTCAGCCCGGGACAGTTCCCGGGACAGGACCTGGCGAACAATGGCCGAGTCATCCACGATAATTACCCTGATCATATTGGTTTATCCGCAAACATTACAGTTTTTGTTTAAGTCCGCTTACGCGTCCAGGAACAGCCGAACCAGCATGGGCGATTCATCCACCCGCAGAAACAAATGACGGCCGCCTGCTGCCAGCTCGTTCCATTCCGGTTCCGACAGGGTTCGGGTCTCGGGAATGGACAAGTCAAAGACTTCGTCCGTACCGAATTTTTCCGCCAGCAGATAGCCGCAGGCCACATTCAAGACCTCTGTAATTGCCTGTTCCGCCGCATCATCAGGAAGCTCCTCGCGACCTGTGCCCAGAATATTCTCCGCCAGTTCCTCGCAAAGATCCTCGGGTGCCGCGGCTTCCAGCCGACCCTGATGATCCCGTCCGGAAAACGAAATCTGCGCAAGCAGACACGGGCAACACTCCGAGTCCGGCTCGGGCGGGTCGTCATCGGCATCCACGAACATGAAGGCAAAGTCCTCAAACACCGAGGAAAACACCTGCAGCAGCATTGCGCTGTCATTGGTATCCATAGTTTACGCTCCGATATTAGCGGTTATTGCAGCAATTCCTTGACCACCCGGGCAAATTCCTCGGGCACAAAAGGCTTTTGCAGATACGCCCTGATTCCCATGGATTTGAGATGGTCGATTCTATCCCGGCTCCGCTCCGTGGAAATCACCACCACCGGAATGGTGGTGAGCAAGTCCTTTTTGTTCATTTCCTCGATCATCTCGATGCCGTTCATCACAGGCATGTTGATATCTGCAAAAACAATATCAATCCAGTTTTCATCGAGCTGCTCCAGGGCCTGTTTGCCGTTTTCGGCATAGTAATACCCGGAGATATCCAGATCCGATATGCCCAGGGTCTTGGCCACCATCTTCCGGATGATCACGGAATTGTCGACAATCAGCACATTATAGCCCATACTGTTGACTCTCTGGTTTGTTACGTTAAAATGTTTTCCAGCTCCCGCATTTTATCAAGGGTCTTGCTGGCGGTATATTCCAGATGATGCTTTTTCAAACCCAGCGCTCTGACCGGTTCGGCAGATACGCTGAATTGCAAACCGTAAATGCCCGTGCCGACCCCTTCTGAAAGGGCGAGCATATCTCCCAGATGAACCAGGTAAACAAGGGAGTGATTCTCTTCTGCCTCGTTCGGGGCGTGATGCCAGCGCACGGCCGCAGCCATTCCCGCTCCCAGATTCCATCGCTCCAGGATGCGGGCGCCGGCCTCGGCATGATCCATGCCCAGGACCTCTTTTTCGGCCTGATCAAAGGCCATGGACTGCTCGTCCATGACCCGCCCGAAACGCTCGTGCTGCTCTGCGATAAAGGGATCGAGCAGAAGCAGGCCAATATCGTGGAGCAGCCCTGCGGTAAAGACCGTGTCCACATCTTTCATGCCCAAAAGCGCAGCCAGTTCCTGGGCGGCCACGGCCGTCCAGATGGAGTGCCGAAGCAGTTCATTGGCTTCCAGGCCGTATCCGGGCAGGGCCGGCACCAGGCGCCCGGATACGTTGAGGGAAAGCACCAGCTCAAAAATCCGGCGGGTGCCCAGCCGCACCAGGGCCGCCTGAAGAGAGGCCACCTCCTGTACTGCGCCGAAATAGACCGAGTTGGCCAGTTTGAGCACGTTGGCGGTCAGGCCGGGATCATACTGAATGGTGTCGCGGATGACTTTAAAGTCCACGTCCGGATCTTCGAGATACCCCAAAAGACGCTGACACAGGGGCGGCATCTCGGCAAAATGGTCGATGTGCTGCTCGATTTGGTCACGGAAGGTCATAATGGGTTATCCTGCCTCCTGATTTGATGGTAAACCGGCCAGTGCCCACATCCAGGCTGATGGTTCGGGAGCGGTTGCCCCCCACTTCCTGGGTTTCCATGAGCAGCCCGTTTTTCCAGAGAATTTTCCTGAGCACCGTGAAATTGCGCTCCCCGATCTTAAACACCCCCTGGCTGTCGAGCACCTGGGAGCCGCCGGCAACATGGATCACCGCCCGGGCTTTTCGCAGCCCGCCTTCATAAAGCCGGGTGAGCATCTGCTGCATGCCCGTATCCACGAACATATACGGCCTCACCTGGGCCTTTTCCCGGTCCACCTTGGATAAAGGCAGCATACAGTGAATCATCCCGCCCAGCCCGATGACCGGATCATATATGGCCACACCGACACACGAACCCAGGGAATAGGTGATCAGGGTATCGCCGGGATTTTTTGAAATCCGCATATCTGCTATGTCAACAATGATTTGCGCCATTTTCTTTCCCGGTTATTGTTTAATATAAACAGAAGGCCGCACAGAGCGAAACCCGCCCAACAGGCCGGAAAGGCTTTCGGCATGGCCCACCATCAGGTATCCGCCCGGCTTGAGCAGCCGGTGCATCTCATCGAGCAGGCGCTGGCGCACCGCATTGTCAAAATATATCATCACATTGCGGCAGAAGATCACGTCCAGGGGCCCGCGCATGGGAAACGGTGGAGTCGACAGGTTGAGCCAGGAAAAGGTGATCATGTTTTTGATCTCATCTCTGACCCGAAAGATCCGGTCGTCTCCCTTGCCGCCCATGGGCGTGAAATACCTGCTTGCCAGCTTCTTTGAAATCTTCTGCAGTTTTTTGGAGCTGTATTCCCCTTTGCGCGCGGTTTCCAGCACAGTGGTGGAAATATCCGTGCCCAGAATCTTGACATCCCGCAGATCATCGAGTGCCTCGGCCAGGGTCAGGGCGATGGTGTAGGGTTCCTCTCCCGTGGAGGCCGCCGCACACCAAACCCTGAACTTTCGCTGACCTTCCGAATGCCATTTTTTAACCACCGACTCGAGCACCTCGAAATGATCCGGCTCGCGGTAGAAAAACGTGACATTCGTGGAAATGGCATCCAGCAGTTGGCTGAGTTCGGCCCGGGATTCGTCTTCCTGGACATAGCGGTAATAATCTTCAAAATCATTGATTCTGAGTTTTCTCATCCGCTTGCCCAGCCGGGCCGAAACCAGCGCCTGCTTGTGCTCTGCCAGGTGAATACCGGCCTCATTGTAGATCAGTTCCGAAAATTGACGAAACGTTTTTTCATTTAAAGAACCGTACCCGTTCATCCGGAAATCCTTATCTGTTTAGAAATCCTTGAAATCATCCTCATCCAGGGGGATGACTTCCTCCGGCCGTTTTTTCGCCTGCCGGGCAGAAGAAGCCTGGGCCGGTTTTTTGCCAGGCCGGCCTTCAACAGCCTTTTGCTTTGTCTGCTGACCCGGCTGCCTGTTGTTCTGTACCTGTTTCCGATCCTGCTGACTCCGGGATTGCCCGGCACTTGCCTGTCTGCCCGAAGAAGCGCCCCGGGAAATTTGCTTTGCAGAACCCGATTCCCGGTGCACCATTGCATGGCCGTTTTCCGCCTGGCCATGGATCAGCCGGTTTAACCGGATCACCACTTCCTCGAGCTCACTGGCCTGGGCGGTGAGCTCTTCTGAGGCCGAAGCGGTTTCCTCGGCATTGGAAGCGTTTTGCTGAACCACCTTGTCCATTTCCGAAACACCGCCATTGACCTGGTCAATGCCCTGGGACTGCTCCTCAGAAGCAGAAGCCACTTCCCCGGCCATGGCCATGACTTTCTGGGCGATCTGGTTGGTGCTGTTCAAAGCCTCGGAAATCTCCTTGTACACCGCAGATGTCTCGTGGATCTTGGTCTGGGAATTTTCAATCAACTCCTGGGTGGTCTTGGCGGCCTCGGCGCTTCTGCCGGCAAGATTGCGCACTTCCTCTGCCACCACGGCAAATCCCTTGCCCGCCTCGCCGGCCCGGGCGGCCTCAACAGCGGCATTTAACGCCAGCAGATTGGTCTGAAAAGCAATGTCATCGATGGTCTTGATGATCTTGGCGCTTTCCTCGCTGAGCTTGACGTTTTCCTTGAGATTGCCGTCCATGACCGCCATTTTCTCTTCCATGAGCTGAAAACTGGGACCTGCCTCGTTTTTCATCATGTTGTCCATGGATTTGCTGTTTTCCATGTTCATCTTGGTCTGGGAGGCGATCTCCTCCAAAGACGCCGAGGTCTGCTCCAGGCTGGAGGCCTGTTCGCTGGCCCCTTCTGCCAGGGACTGACTCGACGACGATACCTGGGAGGAAGCCGATGCCACCTGCTCGGAATTACGGGTCAGGCTTTCGGTCATTGTCTGGAGGGGGTTGGCAATGGAGCGGGCGAGGAAAAATACAATCACCAGGGTCGCGGCAATAACCCCGCCGGCCAGGCCCAGGTTGATGTAGCTTAACTGGCGCACAGGGGCCATGAGCTCATGCTGGCTGGCGGAAGCCGCCACGGTCCAGCCGGTGACCGGCTCGCTGTCAAAACTGACAATTTTCTCCGTATCATCGTAGCTATATTCCATGAGGCCGTTGCCCTGCTGCAGCATCCGGGCGCCAAAATCAAGATCCTTCATGTTGGTTTTCATGATCTGGCTGCGGTCCGGGTGGGCCAGCACATCGCCGTCATCATCATAGACAAAGGCATAGCCCTGCTCTCCGACCTTGATGGGATCAATAAACTGGGAGGCAAACGCCTCGATTCGGACTGTGGCCAGCAAGACGCCCTGGACCTCTTCCTGCATGACAACAGGAGCAGAAATCACAAATACCGGCTCTCCGGTGGCCCGGCTCACAATCGCCTCTGAGATGGTTTCCTGTCCCTGCATGGAAGTTTTAAAGTAATCCCGGTCGCCCACATTGAGATTGCCCACTGAATCCGGGTCCGATGCAGCAATCAGGTCCCCGCTTTTGTCCGCCAGAAAAATATTGGCGTAATATTCATAGGCGCCCTGGAGATGGGCCATGCGTTCGTTGGCCGTCTTGCGGGCCGCCTGCCCCATAAGCCCCTGGGTCATGGCCTTGGGGTAAAGCTCCTCTGTACTCCAGGAGCTGATATCCAGCTTGCGGTCCTGGACCCAGCCACTCAGGGTCTGGATGCTGGAGGTGGTGATCTGCTCCAGCTGCCGGTTGAGTTCCGTTTCCACGGCGTTTTTGGACTGCACATAGGATACCAGTGTGGACACGCCCATACCCAGAACAACAAGGGCCAGAACGGGCAATAAAATTTTGTTTTTCAAACTCAGTTTCATTTTTTTCCCTCTTTCTTCTTCTGGTTCAGCCGGTGCTCTTGGCCAGGGCTTCCATTTCGTTTTCAGACATGATCTTGTCGATATCCAGCAGAATCTTGACCGCACTTTCGGTCTTGGCCATGCCCATGATAAACGAGGTCTCCACCCGGGTGCCGAAACCCGGGGCCGGCTCGATTTCCGCTGCGGCAATTTCCAGCACCTCTGATACCTCGTCGACCACAATACCCATGGTCACGTTGATATCGGCCTTGGCCACCTGCACCACAATAATACAGGTCTTGCGCGAAACCTCGGCGGCCTCCATGCCGAAGCGCAGGCGCAGGTCAATGACCGGGATCACCTTGCCCCGCAGGTTGATCACGCCTTTGACGTATTCGGGCGTGCGCGGAATCCGGGTAATGGACTGCATGCCGATGATCTCCTGAACTTTTAAAATCTCGATGCCGTAGGATTCGTCGCCCAGCAAAAATGTCAGGTATTTTCCGGCCAGATTCGCCAGGCTTTCATTGGTTTCATTTGTTTTTTGAGCGGTTTGCGTCATTTTTTCCTCTCCTGCGGTTATGCTTGTTTTTTATTGAATTGCCTGCCCACGGTTATTTTTTATTTTTTTATGCCGTGGCCAGCTTGACCAGGCCGTTGACGTCCACGATCAGCCCCGGGGTGCCGTCGGGCATGATGCTGGCCCCGGCAATGCCGTCCACGTGCTTGAGACCCTGGCCCAGGTTCTTGATAACGGTCTGGTTCTGGCCCAGCAGTTCATCAACCAAAAGGGCGATCTGCCGGCCCGCATCCTCGAGCACCACAACCAGGGCCTGTGTGGGATCGGACTGGGCATCATGGATGTCAAACATGGTGGCCAGCCGGAACAGGGGCAGCAGGCGCTGACGGAAGGGCACGGTCTCACCCTTGCCCGACACCGTGGTGATCATCTCCCGGGTGGGCTGGAAGGATTCGATAATGGACAAAAGCGGCAGAATATAGCGCTCTGATCCCGCACGCACGATCATGCCATCAATAATGGCCATGGTCAGGGGCAGAACCAGGGTAAAGGTGCTGCCCACGCCCTTTTGCGACCGGATGCGCACATTGCCGCGCATACTTTCGATATTGCTTTTGACAACATCCATGCCCACACCCCGGCCCGAAACGTCTGTGATCTGCTTTGCAGTGGAAAACCCGGGCTCAAAGATCAGGGCAAAGATTTCCTCGTCGGTCATTGTCTCATCGCTTGTGATCAGACCGCGCTCTTTGGCCTTGGCGGAAATGGCCTCCCGGTCCAGACCCCGGCCGTCATCAGTGATATCAATATGGATATTGCCGCCCTGGTGATAGGCCTTTAACACAATGGTGCCCGTGGCGGGCTTGCCCGCGGCCACCCGGTCGTCTGCCGTGGGCTCGATGCCGTGGTCCACCGCGTTTCGAATCATATGCACCAAAGGATCGCCGAGCTTTTCCACCATGCCCTTGTCCAGCTCGGTTTCCCGGCCCTCCATGGTCAGCTCGATCTTTTTGCCGGATTTTTTGGCCAGATCCCGCACCAGGCGGCCCATTTTGCGAAAGGTATTGTCAATGGGAATCAGACGCATGGACATGCCGATGTCCTGGAGACTGCGGGTGATCTTTTTTAACTGGGCAAGGTTTCTTTCCAGTTCCCGGGCCTCGGTTCGGCGTTCGCCGGCCTCCTGGCTGACAATGGATTCCACGATCACCAGCTCGCCGATGGTTTCCAGCAGCAGATCGATGCGGTCGGCATCAATTTTCATGGTCTGGCGCACGGTTTTGCCGGCATAGGCCGAAGCACCTCCGGCAGCCGCAGCCTCAGCGGCCGGCTGCGCAGCTTCGGCACCGGTATCCGGCAGAGGATCTGCGGCCGCAGGCGCGGGATTTTTATTTTCCTGCGGTGCGGCCTCAGGGGCTGGTTTGGCTTTAGGAGCGGCATCCCCGTTTCCCAGAGCAGCCTTGAGCTGGACAAACACGTCCGGCAGTTCAGGCGGGGGTGTGTACATCCCGTCTGCTCCCAGGGCGGCCTCCAGATCCTTATTCATTTTTTTCAGCAGATCCAGGGCGTTAAACGTGGCATCCACCACCTGGCCGTCAAAGGCGATGCGCTTTTTGCGCACCTCGTCAAGCAGGTTTTCCGCCTTGTGGGCCAGCGTGGACACCGGGGTGAGCCCGAGAAAGGAGGTTGTGCCCTTGATGGTGTGAAAGGCCCTGAAAATCGAGGCAATGGCCTCCTCGTTTTCCGGATCATTTTCCAGGGTCAGCAGGTTTTCGTCCGAAATCTCAAAATGCTCGTTTGCCTCTGAAATAAAATCCGCCGTGATTTCCGGATCCTCGATTTCCACTGCAGACATCAGCAAAGCCATTTCACTGTCTTGCCCGGCCTCGGCACAAGACGTCTGTGGCTCCGGCGCCTGCGGGGGTTCAGGGACATGATCGAATTCAGGTGCTGGTTCCGGTTCCGGCCCGGGATCAGAAGCGGATTTTGCCGCCTGATCTTTTTCCGCTGAGACCGGCGGTGAATGAATGGCTGTGTCCAGGGCCTCAAGCAGGTTGTCTGCAGAAACAATCTCCTGACCCTGTTTGAGCGCGGAAATGCTTTGCTCAAACCAGTCCTTGAACTCCAGGAGCAGGTCCGCCTGCAGGTGCTGCTCATCTTTTTGGATATAATCCTCCACCCGATGACATACCCGCTCAATGGGGTTTAATCCAAGAACGCCCGCCTCGCCCTTGGCCGTGTGCAAAAGGCGCTTTAATGCCTTTAAGACCTGGGCGTCTGCCTGGTGTTCAAATGAGAGCACCAGATCCTCGATCTCGGAGACCACGGTATCCTGCTGGGCCAGGTACTCGCCCAGGATTTCCTGGTCCACGGCAGAGGCCGGATTGGCCGCCTCGCCTGACGAAGCCATGGAAGTTTCATCTGCTTTTGCCCCGGCCTCGGGGGCAAAGCCTTTTGGAAAGGCCGGCTGGTCATCGGCCAGGTTGCGTTCAGAAATGTCCTGAAGTCCGGAAATCACCCCTTCCAGGGCCTCAACCGCGTCTCCGGACGGGGGTCTGCCCCCGGCAGCCATTTTTTCCAGCAGTTCGCCGGCACTCCGGGCTGCCCGGGAGGCACGGGGAAAGTCTTCACCCAGCGCCCCGGCAACTTCCGTAAACGCCCCTGCCAGATCCCCGGCTGCGGAGGCATCGGAGAGATCACCCATTACCAGCGCTTCTGCAGCCCTTTCCACAAATGGACCGATCTTTTCTTTTGCCGTTTGCATCTGATTTTTTGTCATGTGTTTTCCTGATTACAGATATTTCCGGTATTTGCTGCGAATCATATCCTTGTCCGCGGGCGTGACCAGAATATCACTGGCCCCGTATTTTCTGGCCTTGAGAACAAGGCTTTTGGTCCACTGGGGACCGCCCACGATCAAGGGGCAATTTTTTTTAAGAGCCGAACGCACCTTTATGGCCTTGGCCAGCCCCTGGTCGTTGACCCGGTTGATGAAAAGAAAAACGCAGTCGGGGTTTTCCCGGCTGAATTCCTGTTTAAAATCGCTGTCCATGGAATGCCTGGCCAGGGCCACATCCTCCTGGGCGATGCTTTCTTCCACGAGATTGAGCTGATCGGGATCATCGCCGATAACCGAAACGATTCGGGCGGACTTGTCTCCTGAACCAGACGGTTTGGCTGCAGAGGGCTGATTTTCAGCGGTTGTGTCGGGTTTTTGTCCCGGGCCTGTTTTTTGACCCTGGACCCCGGCATCCGCCTTTTTCTGCGCGGCCCCGGCGGCGGCTTTATCCTGTTTTGCCTTTGCCGCAGCCGTCTCTGCCGATGCCCCCGGCTCAGCCAGCCCCAGCAGTTTCGCCGGAAACAGCAGTTCCAGCGGGCCATAGGCCTTGTCCCCCATTTGGATGCCGGCCGATACCAGGTAATAATGGTCTGCGGAAAACGGCTCATTTCCGGACAAATCCGCCTGGGCCGGCACCAGGGTTTCCACCTGATCCTTCTGAAGCTTGAGATTAAAGGGCAGTTCCGCCTTGAACTGGTTGGAATAAGAACTGACCAGGATATTGGCGACCTCGCCAAAGGCGTCTGCCACCTCTCCTTCGAACTTGCCCTGCTTGATCACCTGAGTGATGGATTCCATGGGCATCATCAGCAGCAGGCCGCCAAAATAGATGGCGTCCTTGAGCGGCAGAAGCATGAATGCCCGGCCTTCATGGTCACCGGTAGCCCGGATCCGGGTGAGCACCTGCTTGCCGCGGGTCTGGGAAAGCAAGTTTGCCTTTTTTCGTGCCGCTGTTGTCGGCTCGGAAAAGGAGACGGAATCGCCGAGCAGGGCTTCGAGTTCCTCGGCTGCCGGCTCCAGGCCCTGCAGCAGCATCGCATCCACGGCCTCCTGGCTCATCAGTCCGCCGGATTCGCCTGCAGTTTCGGGTTCAGCTTCGGCTTCGGGCTGCGGCTCAGGCTTAGGACCGGCTGCTGCGGGTTTTTCCCCGGGGCCGGAGGGTTCGGGCGCATCCGCACCTTGATCTGCCGGTCTGTCAGCGGCTATTTCAGCCGCCTGGGCGGCTTGGGCGGTTTCTTCAGCCGGCTCGGCCACCAGGCTGTGCGGGAAAAAAAACTGAACCCCGCCCAGGGATTTTTCCTTGCGCATGATTTTGCCGAAAAAAACGCTCTGGGCCTCATCTGCCAGTGGCAGTCCCTTGTCCTTGGGACCCAGCACGGAAATGTCGCCCTTGATAAAATGAAGCTTTTTGCCGGAAACCGAATCCTGCCAGACCGAATTGATCACGCCGGTAATGATATTGGCGATCTCGGAAAACGCATCCTCGAGTTCGCCGTCGAGCTTTGCCTGCTTCTGGCTGGCCCGGATTTCGTCGGCCGGCAGCATGATAAGCTTTCCGGCCAGCTCAATGGCCGCGTCCAGATCCATTAACAAATGCACCCGGTCAACGTCCTCGCCCTTGGCCCGGAAACCGGCCAGGGCGGCCTTTTTCTTCGGCCGGACAAAGACCTCCTGCAACGTCCCCCGGGATACGGCCGGCTCGCCTGTTTCCAGGGGGTCGCCGATCAGGTCGCCCACTTCCTGGAGGCTGTTTTCAAGAAGCTCCGGATGCATCTGTTCTATGGGATTATCCCCGCTCATTACAAATCCGCTTTTCCCGTAATCATATTAAAATACTTATTGTTTCTTGATTTCCAGGCCCACCAGAAAATCGCCGTGGGACACGGTAAAGGGCACAATCACCCAGTCGGCCTTGTTGACCACGGTCAGGGTGTATTCCTCGCCGTGGACCACTGACGGCAGGGAAAGTTCCACCTTGCCGTTTTCAGAAGAGATAAACGGTTTCAGGGAACCGGCCAGCATGTTGGCCAGCTCGCCCATGGCATCCTCCACGTCCTCGTTGATGCTTTCAACCTCCATACCCAGAAAATCCTGGGTCAGCCCCCGGGCCACTGCATCCGGGGCATGAAGGGTCAGGTTGCCCTGCTTGAACCCCGCAAAGCCCACCATGGCGCTCAGGGAACACTGAAACCGCGATTTGTGCTCGGAAAGCGGCTCACCGGCCGTGACATCGACCATGATCATGGTCCCAAAGATTTCCTTGGTGACATCCACAATTTTTTCAGCAAAATCCATGATAAAAACAGCTCCTTGTCTGATGTTACAGCAGGGGACCGAGCACTTCGTTGACCTGATCGGGAGTAAAGGGTTTTTTCACGCATCCGGAGGCGCCAAGCGACATGGACTGGTCCACCATATCCTGGGACCCGCCCTCGGTTGTGACCATGACCACGGGGATGTCCTTGATGGAGGCGTCATTGGCCTTGTTTTTCAAAAACTCGATGCCGTCCATGTTGGGCATGTTGATATCCGACAAAATGATGTCCGGCTTTTCATTGGCCAAAAGATCCATGGCCTCCTGGCCGTCGCCGGCTTCCAGAACAGTGTCAAACTCCAGGCCCGCCTGCCGCAGGGACCGGTTGACGATTTTTCTCATGGTGCTGGAATCATCCACAATTAAAATAATTTTTCCCATCTGCTTTCTCCTCTTTTTCCTATTGGTTAAAACCCCGAATGACTGTCAATTATTTGACCTGATTGAAATCGCAATAAATCAATGCAAGATCAGGGCCAAAAGCTATTCCTCCTGCCTTCCGTCCTCTGCCCTCCGTCCTCTGTCCTCTGCCTTCCGTCTTCCGCCCTCTGTCTTCTGTCCTCCGCCCTCCGCCTTATTCAGGCCATACACAAACGCCAGAATCTCGGCCACGGCCTGGTACAGTTCCACCGGGATCTCATCTCCAACCGGCACCCGGGCCAGTACCTCCACCAGGTCAGGGTCCTCCTGGATGGCAATGCCGGCCTGGCGGCCCAGTTCCAGGATCTTTTCCGCCACCTCCCCCTGGCCGCCGGCGGCCACCACCGGTGCATTGTCCCGGTCCCGGTCGTATTTCAGCGCAACAGCCTTTCTGGGTTTGCCGGAATCCTCTTTCATGCCATGGCCTCCAGGAAATGATCGCCTTCGGGCACCAGGCGCTCCAGCAGCGTCATCACCGGATCTCTGGCCCCGGTATCCACGGAATAACCCAGCAAAGACACCGTGGTAAGCCGGTCTGCAAGCTGGGGCATGGCCTGGGAAATGGTTTTGGCGCTTTTTTGGGTTTCGCACAAAACCCGCATGCGCAGGCCGGGATCCTCAAACAGCAAAAGAATTTCCAGACTCCCCAGAACCGATAATTTCAGGTTCAGATTCATCTTCCATGCCGGCGTTTCATCAGGCGGGTCTGCGGAATCATCTGCGTCCTGGCTCCCGCCCTGCCGGGGCTGCTGTTTTTGCGCCAGCAGATACCCCTGTTCCAAAAATTCAAAGGGAAGCGGCAGAAATACCGTATTGTCCTGGGCCAGGCGGTACCGGCAGAGCTGAAACAAATTCAGGTGCTCAAGCATGGCAGAAGCCTCCTCTGCCCCGGCTCCCGCCCCCTGCCCGCCTGCGGCCTGCATAAGCAAAAGCGCCTTGAACCCGGAAAACGCCTCCTGGCTCCGGCCCTGGGCCAGCAGCGCCTCCAGGTTCAACCCCATATGCTGCCAGAGCCGGGAAATATCGCTTCCGGTCAGGGCACGCGGGTCCGAGCCCAGCACGTTCATAAGATTGGACACCATGGCCTTTGCCTCGGGCCCCATGTTTTCTAACATGGGCATGATCCGGATGCTGCGGCCGAATGAATGCAGCAGCCGAAACAGGTGGCGAAGTTCGGCCTCCTCCATGATTCGCAGATGCGTCTGGGGAGAGGTGGCCATCACCTGCAGGTTGAGCTTCTGGCCCGTGCGCAGGGGCACCTTTGTCTCAGCACTTAGCTGGTGATCCTTGATTTTGAGCACAACCCGCTCCATACCCCCTTCTGCAACCGTTGCCTGAACGATCTGGTAGGGCGCCAGCTTCAGTGTCTGGCTCTCGCCGACCCGGTGCATGGAAATGTCTGCAGGGGCCGCAAGACTCAATATCGGAGGTGGTTGGGCATTGATGTACATATGCTGCTTATCGGCGGGCAATTTTGAAAGTTTAGGGGGGATTGCCGGGGGCGGTGGTCAGTTGTCGGTGGTCGGTATTCAGTTGTCGGTGGTCAGAAGACGGAGGACAGAAGACCGAGGACAGAGGGCTGAGAACAGTGGGCGGATAAGAAAGGGCGGCGGGGTTGAAGGGCTATCCCGCCGCCTGGATATAATTTTGGGCGGCTGACTGGATGCGGGGAAAGACTTTTGTCATCATATTCATGTCTTTATCACAGGCCCCAAGGAACCGACCAAAGGCGTCGATCACCCGCTGACCTTTTTTCTGCTGATTTTTCTCCTCCTGAAGACTGCGGATCTCGCCTGTGAGCATTTCATAATAGACCCGGTTCATTGGCAGAATAAAGGTTTTGAAAAACGCGTTTGCCTTGATATCGGAAAACAGGCGGTCTATTTTGGTGTAGGTTTTGGACGCCTGACTGAAATTTCTGTTTCTGCACAATTTTTCAACTGTCTGAAGATTTTTCCGAATATTGAGGACAAGGGCACGGTGCTGATCAAAGGCTGCGATCATTTCATTGAGCCGGTTTTCAAGATATCCGGGATCATAGCAATGGTTTTCCATGACCCGCCAGTTTTCATCCACAACCGGCCCTGTGAGCTCTTCTTTGAGCACCTGTTTTAAAGACCTAAAAGGCGCGCCTTCAATGGCCGCTCCTCCGGCCGTGGTGTTGACAAACATCACATCCGGGTACATCCGGATACAAGCCTCCATCTGCAGGCGCATGCTGTCAAAGCCCTGGCTGGTCATCACCTCGCCGCCGTCCACATCTTTGATCCACAAGGCTTTTTTCATCTCCGCATCCGAAATCTCCTTGCTGTAATGCACGCCATCGGCATGTCTTTTCCGGTCTTTAAACGACAGGTTCTGACCGGCCAGAATCACCCTGGAAAACCCGAGCCGGGCCAGCAGCTCCAGGGTCACAATGGCAATGGTCGGGGCATCGGCCACCTTTGGCGGCGCATCTCCGGATGCTGTCTTTAGAAAATAACCGGCAACCGTATCCTGGCTGGTGAGCATATGCAGTTTTGGCCCCGGGTAGTGCATAATGGTTTCATAGCCCACAGAACTGCCGAAAATCATGGGAATTTCATGGATTTGCTGCTCCACGATTTTGTCAAACACCTTTTTATTGACTTTTTGAGGGTCATAAGTGCAGGCGGCATGGGGATAAATGCCATGGTAAACCAGGGTATTAACAGCTGAACCCACGGTGAATATATACGCCAGCCCTTGCTTTTTGATGTGGCGGATATTTTCAATCTCCTGGTTCAGCGACGGCCCTGCGGCCACCAAAATGGCGGGTTTGCCTTCAAAAACGCCATCATGGCCCATCAGCACATTGGGGGTGTGAAGCACATGGGGGAAATTGGCCATACTGTTGAAAATCCAGCGCTTCTGGTATTTGTAATTGGTGACCACCCCGGTTCTGCGCTCCTGGATGCGCTTTTTGAATAACTCTGAAAAGGCTTGATGCGCTTCGGGAAAAATTTCCCTGTGGGCGGGCAATTCGATAACCAGGGTTTGCTCTCTGGCCTTTTGCAGCATTTTTTTCAGCAGGCCGTTCACATCTTCGGATTCAAATCCGAAAGAAAGGGACTGCAGGGATCTGGCCGGCAGTCGGGCCAGGTTCCCGCTGGAAAGAAAATGACAAAACACATCCGCGTCCGGCTCATGGATATAAATCTGCTTGTCCGGGTACCGGCGGGCAAACTCCAGGATATGATAGCCCAGCCCGGTCCCGTAGAATATCAGGTGCCGGTATTTTTCCATGTCCGGATATTGATCCGCGATCTGCCCGGCTTCCCGCACCGGATCATACCGGCTGTGCAGATAAAGATTCCGGCCGTTTTTCTCAACACTTAAGGTGACAGCTCCGCTTTTGGCGGGCATGGCCCGGACACGGTCTTCGGACAATGTGCATTTTTCCTGCCGGAGGCGGTTATAAACGTCCGGAAACCGGGTTTTGAGTAGGGTGGTGATATCAGCGTCCAGGATTTCAGAAATATGGTTTTCAACCTTTTGCGCGTGCATGGAAATCCTCCTCAATGGCAGGCCTGCTGCCGGGGCCGGCCGGCAGCGCTCTGATCAATGGTGTCCTGCAGACCGGCAAGAAGCGGGGCGATCTCATACTGAATCAGATCCCCGGTGAAAACCATGTCCCGGTCCGTAACCGCATCATGGAGCTGTTTCAGATGTTGGGAAAGCTCATTGCCCAAACGCTGATAGGTTTCCGGATAAAGGCAGGCGTCCGGATTGGCGGCAATGGAATCCAGCAGACGCGAAATCCACTCCAGCCCTTCGAGCATCTGCCCGAACCGTTGCCAGGTACCGCTGGTGGGATCCTTGTAAAAATCTTCGCCCAGGCGGCTGATTTCCGGAACTGCGGTTTCCAGGTATTGGCGGCATGCGCCAAGGGCCTTGTCCAGAAATTGGCAAAGCGCCACCGCCCGGATCTCGATGCAATTGATTTCATCCAGGCGGCCGGCGACATATCCTTTCAGATCCTCGTCTGGTTCGACGCCATCGACGATCACTTTGTCAGGATACATGCCCAGTTCACTGAGCCGGGCCTCCACCTGCCGGTCGAGTTCCTCGGCAGCGCCGGCATGCCGCTGCAGTTCAAATTCTGTTTCGTTGATTTTGACCTTAATCATTTTGCCTGCCTCCAAGTTTCAGCCGCATTGTTGCAGGGCAGAAAAACCCTGCCTTTGCCACTGACGTATCGGCACATGGAGACAATAATTTAGGGGAAAACAAAGAATGCGATGCGGAAAGGAAGGTTTTTAAAGGTCCCGGGTCAGGACCTGTTCTCTGAGCATTCGGCGCTGCTCGGCAAAGCAGAAAGCCATAATATCGTCACAGGTCTCGGAATCCATGTTGGTAAACCGGACGGCCACAGAAAAAGTACCCTTTCTCACCTGGTTGACACGCAGCACCACAGCGTCTGTCTCAAGGGTTTTGCCCACGGGTTCCGGAACGCGGATCTCTATGGAAAGCTTTTCTTTTTTCTGCAGATGCTGGTGCACCATCATAAGCATCCCGCCGCAACTGATGTTGACCCCTTTGGCGGCAAAGGGCTTTCCGCCGCTGGGGCCCTTGCGGCGGCATGACAGGCTCAGCCGGCCGGCCGGCCCGCGGAAAAACTCCCGCTTTTCCACGTGCTGGATCACATTGTGCACCGTGATGTGCAAAAGATCCCGGCCGGACACCTCTTCAATGCTCGATATCAGGGTGACGATCTCGCCGGTTTCAATAAACACCAGGCAGTCGGCTTCCGTGTCAATGCGTCCGGCATCCGGCAGGGCGTTTGGGTCAAAATACAGCTCCACCTCCGGCGGATCGGTCACCAGCGCAGTGGCGCTGTATTTTTGCACCTCACCGCCCCGGATGGGGACATTGACAGCCACGGGTATTTTTTCCGGAAAATTAGACAGATATTCATTTACATTCATAGCCCGTGGCATTACCAGAAATGCGCTTTAAAGTAAACCACTAGCTGAACATTTACACAAATCCATCTTGTTTTCAGGCTCCGTAACAGATGCGCCCGCCCGTGGCGCCCGTGCCGCTGTGATAACCGAAAAGGGCCTGTTTTCCGGCACGCATGCGCTCCAGCTCGTCTTTGGCAACGGCCATGGAGGATTCCACGTAGTGCCTGATGCGCCTGTTTTCCTCCAGCACTTGATTTGCCAGATCCCGCCAGGCCCCATACCCCGGATGGTCTTTCAAAGAAATACCGGCCCGATCCGCCTCAGCCAGAATTTTTTCCCCGGATTCGGCTGCCAGGACATTAATGCTGCCCATCTGCGCCATGCAATCCCGCAGGTGCGCACCGGGCGCCCCTTCTGCCATCGCCTTTCGGATTTGGGCATATATTTCCAGCAAATTCCGGCACCAGGCCGAGGCCTGGTCCAATTCGTGCTGCAATGTGGTGCTTTCAGCGTATTGATGCGGCATTGCCGTCCCCTTTATATGGCTGCGTTCATGGCCTTGCGGGGCGCCTGGCCGCCATTGCCGTAAGCACCGTTTTCCGCAGATTCTTCACCGGCCCCGGACTTGTTTTTTTCAATGGCCCCGGTCCAGGCCTCGCGCAGTTCCACCAGGATATTTTCAGAAATATCTATGGGACTGGTATCTCCGGCCGTGTTGCCCCGGGTCAGTTCGCGGACCATATACGAGTACAGTCCGTCGAGATTTTCCGCGATCTCCCCGCCTTTTTCAAAATCAAGGCTGTTGGACAGCTCGGTGATGATGGCCACGGCACGGCTCACCTTTTTGAGCTTGCCGGCCCGGTCGTTGTTTTCCGCAGCCTGCCGTGCCTGGCGCAGAAAGCGGATGGCCCCGTCATAGAGCATGATCAGAACCTGTTCCGGGGATGCGGTCTGAATCTGGGTTGCAAAATAATTCTGGTACGGATTCATTATGATTAACCTCCATATCCGGGCATTTTGTCCATTTGCTGGGTCAGGTATTCGCTCTGGGAGTTGAACATGGCAACCATTTCCTCCATTGCGGCAAAGCGCTGCCTGAGCATTTCCTCACGCCTTTCCAGCCGGGCGCTGGTCCTTTCGATATCCGAATCAATGCGCTTTAAAGTCGATTCCGTGCTGTCCTCCCGGGTGGCATACAGGCCGTCGCTGCTGCTGGTCATATCGTTTAAATAATTCCTGTATTGCTTAAACACGCCGCTGTCGCCGGCCAGAACGTCCACCACCTGGCTGAAATCCTCGTTCATGGCGCTTTCCAGCCCGGATGAATCAAAAGAAAGCGTGCCGTCCCGGTTTGTTGACAAGCCGAGCTGGGCCAGGGAGTCAAAATTTCCGCTGTCATCCACCCGGGTGCTGACAAGCCCCTGCAGCCTTCGGGTCACGGTTTTCACCAGGGAATCGCCCCGGAGCATCCCGGCTCCCGCCTCGGCCTCCTCGCCCTGGTTGATGCCGTTTACATAGGAGACAATGTCGTTGTAAGCGGCCACAAACCCTTCCACCTTTTCGGTCACCGATGCCGTGTCAGTCTCGATCTTCATGGTGGTGGGCACAAGCTCTCCCGCACCATCTGTTGCGCTGGCCGATTCCAGGTGCAGGGTCACCCCGTTTAGGGCATTTTTTATGGTGTTGGTGTCACTGGTGATCTGGATGCCGTCAATATAGGCGATGGCATTTCGGGCTTCCTGAACAGGAGGGTCCTGGATGGCCAACTGCTCTGTGCCGCCTGCCAGGCTGCTTGTCATGGAAAAGGTGGTGGAAGAATCCGCGCCCGAAAGCATCAGGTGATAGCGATCCCCGCCCTCGTTTCCATTGTCAATGATGGAGGCCGAAATTCCGTGTTCCTGGCTGGTATCATTAATGGCTTTCATGATGTCAGATAAAGCGCCCTTACCGTCTTCAACAGCAACCGTATGCTCTACAGCCTCGGCCCCCTCGCCCACAGTGAAGACGAGTTCTCCCGAACCGAACACGTCATCGCTGCGGGAGGCATAGGCTTTGTCTGAGACACTTTTCTGCACCCGGGCGGTCTGTTCCACCGCAACATCATAGGTTCCGGCAGAAGCCGAGGTCACCTCTGCGGTGACATTGTCCTCTGATGACAAGGAAACCTTGCTCTGCTGAATCCCGGAACTCAGGTAAAGCCCGCTGATGGCGGAATTAAGCGCACTTAGCTTGTCATCATACGCTTTAAAGGCGTTTAACTTGGCTTGTTCATATTCCCGGGTCTGCTGGAGCCGCTCAAGGGGCTGACTCTCAGCTTCCATCAACCCTTTGATAATGGACTCGGTGTCCAGCCCCGATGCCAGCCCGCTGAAATTGATTGCAGACATATACTCCCCCTGTTGATTTCCGCCGGTTGGCCTACACCTGCCGAAAACTTCTCTAAAACGCTCGGAAGCCGCCAATCCGAAGCCGGCCCGGGAAGGGCTTCCCGCCCGGGCCGGCCGGTTTGTGCGAATTTATGACACGCTGTTGAAAATATTGCCGGAAAACTCCGTGAGCTGCGCCTTGACCTTCAGCAGTTCCTCCGGGGGCACTTCCCGGATCACCTCCTCGGTGGCCCGGTCCACGACCTTGACCACGATCTGATCATATTCCATGCTCTTTTCAAACCGCACGGAATAAAAACCATCACCCGTGAGCTCCTTGATCCGGTCCAGAACCTCGGAGGGAGAGACCTTGTCTTCCTTGTTCTCCGATTCTTTCAGGATCCCGGAGCCGGATTGGTCCTGGCGGCTGTCGCCGGTGACCTCCCGGATCCGGCTTTTGTGCCCGTCGGAACTGTCCGGCCGAACCGGTCTCATGCTCTGCGCCGCAAAATCAACAGCTGCAATGGTTTCAATCTTCATAACCCATCCTCCTTAAAGGGAATCGGAAGGGGCCGGAAAAATCCGGCCCCTTCCGGGGATCGGGCAATGGTTTATTGCAGCAGTGACAGCGCAAGCTGTGTTGACTGGTTGGCCTGGGCCAGAATCGAAGTACCGGCCTGCTGCAGGATGTTGCTCTTCATCATTGTTGATGTCTCCTGGGCAATGTCTGCGTCCAGGATCCGGGAGCGGGCTGCCGACAGGTTCTCGGACACGTTGCCAAGGTTGGCAATGGTGGACTCGAACCGGTTCTGGATGGCACCCAGGCTGCCGCGCATGTTGTCGATCTGCTTGATGGCCTGGTCAATGCTTTCAATGCCCTTGACCGCATCTTCGCGGGTGGCGACACTGACATCACTGACCGTGGTCATATTGGCCGCATCATCAAGACCGGCGGCCGCAAGGCTGTCACCGCCCAGCTCAATGGGATCAGAGGTGGTGTTGTTGATGGAGACCTGGCCGTAAAAATCGGTTGCAGCACCGCCACTAACATTAGCCAGACCATCACCTGTGCCGCTCAAAGACTCGGTCAATGATAGATTGCTGCCATCCTCTTTGGTGACCACAATATTTCCGTCAGCATCCACCGATGCGGAATAACCACTGGTGTCGTTGATGCCGGATGCCACATCCTGGGCAGAGACTGTCTCAGTGCCACCTCCTCCGTTAGTCACTTCGACTATCGTGCCATCTGCGCCGCTAAGCGTATAGGACTCACCAGAAGCAAGTGAAACCTCACCAAATGCAATGGTTTGTTCGTTCTGGGCAGAGGCCACTCCACTCACAACCCCATTGATGGCATCGGCAATGGCCTTGGCGTCGCCGCTGACCGCGCCAATGTCCTCGCCGTTGACCGTCACGTCGCCGGCGGCCACCCCGCCGCTGGCGATGGTTTCACCGGTCACCTCGGTGCCGGCCGCAACGCCCTCAACGCTCAAATCTTCCGCACGGGCGCTGGCGATACCAAAGGAAATGGTCTGGTCAGCACCTGCGTTGGAACCTACCTGGAAGGTGGCCGCATCATCGCCGTCCATGGAGCCGTCAAGCAGGCTGGTGCCGTTAAATTCCGTGGTCTGGGCGATCCGGTCCAGCTCGCTTTTGATCTGATTCAGCTCATCGTTCAAAGATGCCCGGTCGGATTCGCTGTTGGTGTCGTTGGCAGACTGAACCGCCAGCTCGCGCATGCGCTGGAGAATATTGGTGCTTTCCTGGAGCGCACCCTCAGCGGTCTGTGCAAGGGAGATGCCGTCATTGGCGTTTCTGGCGGCCTGGTTCAGGCCGCGGATCTGGGATGTCATCCGGTCGGAAATGGCCAGACCGGCTGCATCGTCTTTTGCGGAGTTGATGCGAAGACCCGAGGACAGCCGCTGCATTGCGGTGTTCATCGTGCTCTGGGACTGGGAAAGGTTTCTCTGTGCGTTCAAAGACGCAACATTGGTGTTAATAACAATAGCCATGATTTTTCCTCCTTGAAAAGTTTAAATTCGGGCGTCCATGCCCTTATTCAGTTAGGGAGCCAAAAAGCTCCGGGTAGTGCGGAAGGTCTCTGCCCTCCATTGCATGTTTGGGAAACAATTGCGTTTCCCTTGCCATGCCCTTGCTATCCTGCCGTTTCACCTCCTTTCAAAAAATTTCGCTGTGAAAAAAATGTTTAATGTCACTGTTGTTTAAATGCCAAAAGCGTTTTACTTTCCGCCTTTATTCCTCTCTTCGACGCTTTGGCCAAAAATCTTTAATTTTTTCTGGTGCCCGGGTCTATGACTGAATCAATCCCCAGTTCACTGGAGTTCCCTTTTTGAGGTCCCGGTTGACCCGCCGGCCCAGCAACACATCATAATATTTCGGCGCAAGGCCGTATCCCGGACGGATACGGCGCAAACTCACCGGCGTTAAGATATCCCCGGCTTTCATGTCTTCGGCGATATACAGGGATCGCCGCATCAGAGTTTTTTCTTCCGCACCGGACGGTCCATAGGTGATCCTGCCCAGGGCCTGCCAGGCCCGTTTTGATTCTTCAACCAATGCCCGCATTTCTTCGGGTTCCAGTGAAAAGGGCGCGTCAACACCGCCGTCTGCCCTGTCCAGGGTGAAATGCTTTTCAATGACTGTGGCGCCCAGGGCCACTGAGGCAACAGCCGCACCTATGCCGGGAGTATGATCCGACAGCCCCACTTCACAGCCGAACAATTCGCGCATGTGCGGGATGGTTAACAGATTGGTGTTTTCCGGTGCGGCGGGATAGGTGCTGGTGCATTTGAGAAGGACAATTTCATTGCAGCCGTGTTTTCTGGCTGTGCACACGGCTTCATCGAGTTCGGCAATGGTGGCCATACCGGTGGATAGGATCATGGGCTTGCCGGTCTGTGCCACCCTGCGGATCAAAGGGATATCAATATTTTCAAAAGAGGCGATCTTGTAGCAGGGCACATCCAGATCTTCCAGAAAATCCACAGAAGTTTCATCAAACGGCGTGCTAAACACGATCAGCCCCAATTGACTGGCCCGCTCAAATATGGGCTTGTGCCACTCCCAGGGGGTATGGGCCTGTCTGTAGAGATCATACAAGGATCGCCCCTTCCACAGGCTTTTTTCATCGGATATGAAAAACTCGCCTTCACCCAGATCCAGGGTCATGGTATCCGGGGTATAGGTCTGGAGCTTTACCCCATGGACCCCTGATTTTGCCGCAGCCTCCACAATCTCCAGCGCCCGGCCAAGCGACTGATTGTGATTGGCGGACATTTCAGCGATGGTGAAGGGTTCAGAGTTTCTTGATATAATCCTGTTTTTAATATGCATTGTATAACATCCCGTATTTGTTTACTGAAAACGCGGAAAAAGGTTTCTATATCATTCAGAGCCTGAGCCTGGTGACCAAGCTTTAAATAGCATCTATCAAAAAGGATCTTTATTCCCACCTTTTTTATCAGAAATATTGTGCTGCTTATAAATCACAAAAGTCCCCACCAACTTGTCCGGCTCCCTCTGCACCCTGGAGAACTCTATTCTATGATCATGCACATTCAGAAAAGCCCTGGGATAACCCTCTGCATCCAGCATGCGGATGAAATCAAAAAAGTCGTTTAAATCCCGTACAGAGGCTCGGGCCAGATCGCTCTCCTCTGGTGTGCGACGCTGAAACAATACAGGCCCGCCTTTCTGGGTAAGAGGGGTGGGCTCTTTACGGACAATTTCTTCTATCATCTCCTCGATAATACCTGCTGCCCGCAGGAATATTTCAGAGGCAGCACCTTCCAGACAAAGCGGGCGCTTGAGATAAATCGGACCTGCATCCATTTCCTTTGTGCAGCGCAAAGCTGAAATCCTGGTTTCTTTATGCCCGCGTTGAATAAGATTCTGCAGAGGACTGCCGCCCCGGCCATAGGGCAGGTCCGTCATATGGAATATAACGCATTCGTAAGCATTAAAAACTTCCTCTGGCACGATGTAAGACCAGTGGGGAAAGAAAACATAGCGTGGTTGAATCTTCCGCAAATCTTCCAGGGACAATTCATCTTTCCGGGTAATCAGATGGAAACAATGGCCTGTTTGCTCTTCCAGCCGCCTGGCCAGAATTTCATTCCAGGGTCTTGAGGTGGCAAGAACATATTTCATAATAATTTATCCCCTCGGAACATTCGAAAAATCAGAAAAAGGAACGCAAACTTGGTCATAAGGTACCTTCTGCCTTGTCCCTTTAACCTTTGCACCAAATCTGCCTGCCTAAAACAAACCCTTCAGCAGCCTCCGCCCCAACAGTTGCACCGCGCCAGCGGGCCAAGTGCTCTACAGCCTCAATGGATCTTGCATGGGGCCAGGGCCTCATTTCACCGGCATAGGCTGCCAGGGCTTCTTCTTTTTGCTGCAGGGCCTCGGATATATCCACGAACCAGTTGGGCGTGAAAGTCGCCCCGCTGCCGGATATCTGCCATTCCGTGCTGGAAGGGACTTCAAAAAACAGCAAAGTATTCACTTTTTGTCCCGTTTGAGGGCGACAGGCCGTAACCACTGCCCTGTGAGTGATCTGATGGTCTATGTTCAGATCTCCAGCGTGATGAGTATAGACGATAGCGGGGCGAAGGTGCCAGATGTGTCCCTCTATTACCTTAATCACATCAAGCAGCTCAACCCCGTCCATGCGGTTGTCCGGGAACCGGTGCAGGTGCAGGGAGGATACACCCAGAATATCTTTTGCCTTGTGTGCGGCTTGGGCCAGATCGCTGAGTTCCTGTTCCCTGGCCTTAGAATTGCGGGTCGCATCCCGGCTGGTAGCGCCTTCGGCCAGGATGACTACATGGACCTCGTCGCCTTCGGCCACGTGCCTGGCTATTGTTCCTCCGCACCCCAGGATTTCATCGTCGGGATGGGCGGCTATGACAAGTATTGTTTGTTTCATAAATCTTTTTATTTTCCACATAATATTAAAAGGTTGCAGAGTTAATTGCTTGCCTTTTCAACCTTGAGCAAAAATCTCTGGCCATGCAGATCAAAAAAGGCCGGATACTTTTCATTATCCACCACCCGCAGTAGATTGAATTGCTCCCGGATGGTTTTGTCCGGATCAAGCCGGCTGTCTTCCGGCCTTCGTCTAAGATAAAAGCTTTCCAGGATCTGCCAAGTGAGCGGGGACAACCTTTCCCCAGGGGCAGATCACTTTCATGGACTGCCAGATTATGCATGAACATATCCAGCACCACGGATGGTACGATCTTTCCGCAGCTCAGATAAAAGCAGAAATCCGCCGGTTGCAGGGTCTCTTTGTCGTGAGCCCAAAGCACTTTATGGCCTTTATTCAGCCAGGATTGAAGAAGACCCGGCAGCCAATCATTTATCCAGCTGTCCCTATCCGAGAGGATGGCAATCGAAAGGTGCGCACCCCCCTCTGCAAAGGCTGTTCCTCGAATCCCAGGTACATGAACACGGCTGAAGAAACCTGATTCTCAGGTTTCACCTGGCCCTGGATGTCAGCCGGGCGGATGTTGTACAGCGTGCGTGCTCCCAATCGGACCAGCTCAGCCCCCCAGCCCCGTCCCCGGACAATCCCGTCCAGGGAGTAGTCAATAATTGCTTCATCTCCCTGCAGTTCAAACCTGACCTGCCCCACAGGCAAATCCCTGGCCATTAGAACAAACATATAGGTGTCCGCATCAGCCAGTCTTTTTTCGAACCAGTCCAAATGGGTATTCAGGGAGATGGGTTCCGAATCAAAGGCGTTTTCCCGAACCACTGGATCGTTTACCCAGTCATAATAGATCAATGCGTCATCTTCCAGAGCCGGTCGGAGATATAGATCACTCTTTGAGCTTGGGAGCAAAACTTCTGCCACCCTTTTGGCGCCCAAGCCATCAACCATGGCCTGGCAGGCCTTGGCCTGGAAGCGCAAAATCTCCTGATTCTCACAAATATCAATAATATTTTCGGCCAGAGTAGCCGCCGTTACATCTTTCCAGAACCCCAGGTAATGAATAAGGCCTGCCTGGTAAAGAGCCTCGCAAGCTGGCCTCTGATTCTCTGCAACGCAGATCACTATACTGGGCAGACCGAGGCACATCCTTTCCCAGGTGGTCACACCACCGCCGCCTATTGCCAAGCCAGCCCGGCTCATGAGATCGGCAAGATGGGGGCGCGGGCCGTAGGGATAGGTGCTGGACCGCTCCTCGGCCTGTTGGGCTATCTTATCCTTATGCGGATTGTTAGCGCCCACAACCACGTCCACCTGCACATGGGCCAATTCCGGCACGGACAAGGCTTCCAGGGCCGTGCCTGTAATATCGGCATTATCAGAACCGCCCATGAATACCAGTACCTGTTTGATCTCACCGGTTCGTTGATTCATTGTCCGCCGGTATTGGGCGTATTCAGGCCGGAGCAAAGCATATCTGGGCCCTAAAAGCAGACGGCAGTCTTCAGGGACGAGACCAATATATTGTGAACATCCAGGGCCTGCATGCTGTTCTTGCGCTTCTTTTTCTGTGCCCTTAGTACTTTTATGGTTAAACACTTCTTTCAAAAAATAGTTCTGATCCAAGAGCAGATCGCAGTCGTGCTTCCGATTGGCCAGATCATCAATAGCCATGATTCGGGTAACATGGGATCGGATCTTCTTTTCCCAATGCACATCCAAACTGTAATGGTCCACTATGAGCCAGTCCCAATGTTTTGAACCCAAGGCATCGATTGTCTGTTCGGCGTCCTCATCCTGAGAAACGCCAAGCCAGGCCGCATAGTCATCATTTCCCATTTCGGCATTTTTTTGCTGCTCTGGTGATGGGAGAAGGGACAGAGAAAAGCCCTTTTCAGTAATCATGCCGCCCAGGTGCCCGGGATGCGCCCGGCAGATAAAATGGACCCTACACCCTTGCTTGTGAAGTTCCTCAGCCAGAGCCAGACAACGCATAACATGGCCGCTACCGATTTTATTTGATGCATCAGTACGGAAGAAAATTTTCATAACTATTTGTCAACTTTTATTTTTTCAAGCAAAAACCAAGTAACATCATCTTGTTTGAAATTGGGATCTCGATGGTACACGAACCCATAATCCACTAATTCCAAGTCGGTATAGCGATCCATTAATTCACCGGCAAAATCCCTTTTAAAAAGCCGGTCACTATGTCCCCGATAGTTTAATGACAATGGGGTCGGGTTATAATATTCAGCGATAAGGATGTATTTCCGTGATGCAGCATAGAGCTGCTGATAGGCTATGGACAAATAATCCGGATTGAGGTGAATCAATACCCCTTTTGTGAAACTCAAATCCCAGGTATCATTTATTTCAATCTCAAGCATGGAGCCCTCGATCACATTGATCCCTCTCAATTGCTGTAGCTCTCTGACAGCCTGAGGATTAATTTCTATACCGCACAGATCTGCAGAGGGCTTTAATTGTTGCAAGGCAATCAGGTTGAGCCCTACATTGGATCCGAATTCAATGATAGAGTTAATATCGCTAGTAGCAGTTAAAATTCTGGAAAAAAGGTGTATATTCGACGCAATGTTTTGCACATTTTTATTTCGATCAATATAGGCTGAACCGAACTCCCCGTGCCAGAATGCTTCTTGCTCGGTTTTAAAAGTCATCTCGGTCTCCATGCATTTTTATCTTTATTGCCATGTATGAAACATTAATTCCGACCTTTCCCAATCCTCTAAAGTATCAATGTCCTGCACCATATATCGCGGCAGGATAACCGGTAAAGCACAGGCCAAAGACACCTGCTCTTTATTTATGAAGGCTTCCGCCCTGCCCCAGTAAAACTGCCCCGCATCGTGATAGGCCTCTTCCAGGTCCTGGGAGCGGCTGGAAATATACTCCGGGTAAAAAGGTTCAACCTCGCCCTTATGATTTATTTTTACAGCTCTTTGGATGGGAAATTCGAAAGTGGTCACGCTGAAAGCAAAATCCTTGTTGCTGGATACCAGTTTATCAAACCCCTGCTTTAAATACGCCACCTGAATAAACGGGGCTGTGGCATAAATGCAGCAGGCGTATTGCACGGAAACACCCTGATCCCTGAACCATTCAAGGGCGTGTTTCACAACAGCGTTGGTCCCGGTATAATCATCTGCGAGTTCCTTGGGGCGCATAAACGGAATTTCAGCGCCATACTGTTTGGACACTTCAGCGATTTTTTCATCATCGGTGGAAACAATGATCCGGTCAAAAAGCCCGGAGTCTTGTGCCGCCTGAATGGAATAAGCAATGATGGGCCGGCCGCAGAAATTTTTGATATTTTTTCCCGGGATTCGTTTGCTGCCGCCCCGGGCCGGAATCACGGCGACTGTTTTCATTGGCAAATGGCCTCCTTTATGCTGCAAATCACTTTATCCTGGTCTGCATTGCGCATTGCCGGAAAAAGGGGAAGGGAAACGGCTTCCTGATAATATTTTTCAGATTCAGGATACCGGTCAATTCCAAATCCCATGGAATTGTAATAAGGCTGAGCAGGGACAGGAATGTAGTGCACATTTACCCCGATTGCCTTTTGGCGCAAAAAGTCAAATATCTCTTTCCGGCTCCGGTCAATGGCTTCTAGTTGAAATCGAATAATATAGAGATGCCAGGATGAGGATGCATCCTGTATTACTTTAGGCGTTATCACAGCAAGATCATCCAGCAATTGGTCATATCGGCGGGCCAGGTCCCTTCTTTTGGACACAAACGCGTCAAGGCGCTCCAGCTGGCTGATGCCGAGTGCTGCCTGAATATCTGTCATCCGGTAATTATAGCCAAGATCAATCTGCTGGTAATACCAGGGTCCGTCGGGGTCATGGGTCATTTCGGCCGGGTCGCGGGTAATGCCGTGGCTTCGGAGCAGTTCCATTTTCCGGGCAAGGGCCGGGTCGTTGGTCATGGCCATGCCCCCTTCGCCCGTTGTGATGATCTTGACCGGGTGAAAACTGAAAACAGTGATGTCGCTGTAGAAACAAGAGCCCACGGGCCGGCCCTGGTAGGCCCCGCCGATGGCATGGGAGGCATCTTCGATAATGGAAAATCCGTATTTCCGGGAAAGGGCGTGGATGGCGGCCATGTCGCAGGACTGGCCGCACATGTGCACGGGAATCAATACATGGGGCAATTTTCCGGTGCTTTCAGCTTCGGCCAGTTTAATTTCCAGAGCCCCTGGGCTCATGTTATAGGTGTTTGGATCAATGTCTACAAAATCCACGTCCGCCCCGCAGTAGCGGGCGCAGTTGGCAGATGCCACAAAAGTGATGGCCGATGTCCATACCCGGCTGCCATTGCCCACCCCAAGGGCTCGGCAGGCCAGATGCAGGGCGGATGTGGCGCTGTTTGCCGCAACCCCGTAATCTGCCCCCGTCCTGGCGGCCACGGCCTGTTCAAACCTCGTCATCACCGGACCCTGGGTGAGGCAATCAGATTTTAATACCGCCACAACGGCATCAATGTCTGCCTGGGTGATATCCTGTTTTCCGTATGGGATCATTGCAGTCCCAGATGGTTATACTGTTTGATTTCATCCACGTTTAAAAACCGTGGATTGTTTCCGGAATTGTATTCAAAACCCTGTTTTACCGGCATGCCCTTTTCTCCGAGCCTGTTTTTGTTATACCCGTTGGACATGCCGAAAAACTTAATGGAAGGACAAATCACGTAATGATCATCAAACTCCAGGGTCAGATGGGAATCGTCTGCAGGGCACATGATTTCATGGAGTTTTTCCCCCGGCCGGATGCCCACTATTTTGTGGGGCAGACCGGGTTCCATGGCTGCGGCCAGATCCACAATCCGCACAGAGGGAATCCGGGGAATAAATATTTCCCCGCCCTGCATGCGCTCAAAATTGGTGAGAACAAACTCCACCCCTTGCTGAAGGGTGATCCAGAACCGGGTCATGTCTTCGTGGGTGATGGGAAAATGATCGGTTCCATCCTGCAAAAGCTTTTGAAAAAACGGCACCACCGAACCCCGGGAACCCACAACATTGCCGTAACGAACAACCGCAAACCGGGTTTTTCTGTCTCCGGCCAGATTGTTGCCGGCCACAAAGAGCTTGTCTGAGCACAACTTGGTGGCCCCATAGAGATTTGCCGGATTGGCGGCCTTGTCCGTGGACAGGGCAATGACTTTTTCCACCTCATTTGCCAAAGCAGCGTGGATGACGTTTTCCGCCCCCTGGATATTGGTCCGGATGCACTCGGTGGGGTTGTATTCCGCAGCCGGCACCTGCTTGAGAGCCGCAGCGTGAATGACATAATCAATGCCCCGCATGGCCATGGTCAGCCGGTCCCGGTCCCGGACATCGCCGATGAAATAGCGCATGCAGGACTGATTAAAATCCTGCTGCATCTCAAACTGCTTGAGCTCGTCTCTGGAATAAACCACAATGCGGCGGGGATTATACCCCTCCAGAATGGTTTTTATATATTTTTTCCCAAACGACCCTGTTCCGCCGGTAATCAGTATGGATTTGCCATTTAGCATTTTTTTACCATTGTTGAAATTTCATCAAAACCCTTACGCCGGTATCTGCAAAAAAACCGGCTGCCTCAGCCTAATACTGGAATGCTATTCGGCCAAATCAACAAAAAGGTTTAGGGTAAAAAAGCGGGAAGGGTCCGGGGGATAAACCTTGATTATTGTCTTTGGGCTAACCCCAAAGACAATAATCGAAACCCCTTCGTCTGAAGACAATTATCAAGCCCCCCTTTTTGACCCGTAAAATTCTACTTGAATTTTCGACATGTTGACTGATATTGTAAATAAAACTGCCGCAAATCAAAAAAAGTATAAAGAACATGCGCAGAGAATATATCATTCAAACGGCAAATGAACTGATTTTCGCCAGATAATGTTTGGGGGTATAACAATCGAATATTCGGAGTTGATCGAATACTGTCCAAATTCCGGGGACATAATACAGAATTCAAAAGATAGGGGGATGGGCAATAACGGGGCAGGATCGTCACAACCAGTCGGCGTTTTTAATCAAAAATTCTATTTTTCAAGAGGATTGAGGACTTGAAATCCGAGATCAGACACCACGGCGCAAAGATTTTTATCCGAGGCTGCAAAATACCAGTCTCTTTCCGCAATCAATATAAATGCTGCCGCATGCATCGCATCAAGTGATCTCAGGCCATATCGACTGCCGTAATTTTCAAGCAATTGTTCAGCTTCATCAATGACTTTGCGGTTAAGCGGCTGAATGTTAAAAGAATCCCACCTTTCCCGAAAGCCCTGCTGAAGCAGGTTATAGTGCTCCCTGCTTAATTCCTGATTCCGCAGCAGCCTTTGCAATGCACTTTGAAACTCGAGTCTGGCAAGATCAAGAAGTGTTATTTTCCGGGCGTTACTTACCCAGTCCATAACCGCTTTTGTACCGTTTTCCGCCTGAAACAGTTTCACCAGCACTGAAGTATCGAGAAAAAGATTCACAGCCGATCCTCGCGCTGTCTGTGAATTTCATTGCTGAGACTTGTTTTACATTTCTGCATGGCGGCATGGAGCTGTTCATAAGTAATTTTGTAGCTTTCCCGGGGGATAGGGGAATGACGGGAAAGCCGCAACTGATCAATCCATTCGTTGACAAGCATGATGTCTGCTTCAGACAAATCATCCAGGGCTTTGATAGTCTGTTCTTTGATTTTCATATAGACCCCCTCCTCTCTTGAACCGCTTTCATCTGTCCATTTTTTCAATAAATGAAAAGCATCTTCATTTTAAATCAATTTAACAGGAGATTGCCTTTTTTGCAATCAGGAGTGGACCCCATTTTGTGACCAGAGGGAGTCAATCCTTGATTATTGCCTTATCCAATTCCGGGGACACAATATGCAATTTTCTTGAAATTCGATACAGCCTCAGGCATGATTCAAATATGGCACGTTTACCCAGAATCGTTGTACCCGGCTGCCCCCATCATGTGACCCAGCGTGGCAACCGAGGCCAGAAGACCTTTTTCAGCAGTGGGGATTACCGGCAGTATATCAGGCTGATGTCACAGTGGTGCCATGAGCATGGCGTACAAATATGGAGTTATTGCCTGATGCCCAACCATATCCATCTCATCGCCGTGCCGGATCGTTCCAAACTGGGATCGGCTCCTGGAATCAGGACTGCCGGAAGCAGACAAAGACAGCATCAAAATGCACGGCAAAACCGGCCGTCCACTGGGAAACGAGGACTTTCTGGATTCCGTGGAAAAGATGACAGGCCGAAAAGTCAGGCCGCAAAAGCCAGGACCGAAACCAAAAAATTAGGTATTGTGTCCCCCGCAATCTCGCGCAATCCTCGGTTTCAGGAATAGAGAGAGATTTTTATTTTACTTCCTGTTGCATAAGCGTATCTTTTCAGGCTTCGCAGGCTCGGTAGAGAACCGCCGGATTCAAGTCGCGCCACGGATGATTGCGTTGTCCCCATTTTTTCAGCCAATTGTTTCTGGGTCATGCCGGACCTGATTCTGGCCCTTATCAATTCATTGACCAATTGAAATTCTTCCTCCATGTCAGCGAAAACTTTAGCATACTCGGGATCTCCCACAAGCATTTCCTTATGCTTTTCTTCTATACTCTTACCCATTTTCTATCTCCCGGGCTCTTTTCAGAGCAATTTTTAATTCTTTGCGCGGCAGCTTATTTGATTTTTTGATGAAACACCTGAGAATTATGATCTTTTTGCCCGTCGCTGTAATGTAAAGACTCCTTCCCTGTAACGCTCTTATTTCCCAGATTTTATCCTGGACATGCCTTATGTACGGCAACCCAATATTGGGAAGCCCGAATTCCTTGATCAAATTTGAAATATGAACTGTTTTTGCCCTGACTTCAGCAGGTAATCTTTCAAATTCCGACTCTACTGTCTCATCTAAAAACTCAATCACCCAATTATCCATAAAACGAATATATAGCATTTTTGCTATATCGTCAAGAAATAACAGATTCAGGAGTGGACCCCATTTTGTGACCAGAGGGGGTCAAACCTCGATTACAATTCCGTACAATTCCGGGTAGAGTAGAAGGCAGGCCAGCCTGCCCTCTACTCTACCCGGAATCCCGCAATTTGACGGGACACAACAATGCAGCCTTTTCAGCAAACTTCTTTCAAAACACATATCCCCTTGACATATCCCTTATTGTTTTTATAATAAAACCATTCTAAACAAAATCGAAAAGGGGGATACCATGACCAATGTCAGAACCAGGATTTTCAAAAGCAACAGGAGCCAGGCTGTTCGCCTTCCCAAAGAGGTTGCCATGCCGGAATCAGTAAAAGATGTTGAGATCACAAAAATCGGCAATAAGCGCATCATCATTCCGGCGGGACAGTCCTGGGATGATTGGTTTGAATCTGAAGGGGTTTCCAATGATTTTATGTCAGATCGCCACCAGCCCAAAGACCAGACCAGGGAATCCATGTAATGCTGAAATATATGCTGGACACAAATGTTATAATATACACAATGAAAAATCGGCCCCGGCAGGTAAAAAAACAATTTCAGCAGCACGACGGCCGAATGGCCGTCTCTGCTGTAACTCTGGGTGAATTGGTATTCGGGGCTGAACACTCACAAGCGGTTGAAAAAAACCTGGCCGATATTGAATCGCTGATCGCCAGGCTTGAAGTGCTGCCTTTTGAAAGCAAAGCCGCATATCATTTTGGACAGGTAAGGGCGGCCTTATATAAGGCGGGCTCTCCCATAGGTACATATGACATGATGATTGCAGGACATGCCCGGGTCCTGGGGTTAGTACTGGTGACCAATAGCCACAAAGAATTCCAGAGAGTGCCTGGACTACTGCTTGAAAACTGGGTGTAAAAAAAATAAGGGTCACCGCCCCAACTCCGGGGACAAAAAGATGACAGGCCGAAAAGTCAGGCCGCAACAGCCAGGACCGATACCAAAGCATTAGGTATTATGTCCCCGGAATAGCTTGACAGCCCTTATTAAATATCATAATTTGATATCAGAATAATATCAAAAATAGAATCACAACAAGGGGGCTGAATGAAAGCGATTACCATACGGGGCATAGAGCCCGAAGTGGCTGAAAAATTAAAACAAACAGCAAGCTCACAGGGAAAAAGCACAAACCGGTTGATCCTTGATATAATTAAAAAAGAACTCGGTTTTGAAAAAGAAAAACGATATTCCCGTCGATATCATGACCTTGATGATTTGCTTGGGACATGGAGCGAAGCCGAATTCCAAAAAATCAGCAATAAAATCAATCATGAAAGACAAATCGATCCGGAACTTTGGTCATGAAAAAAGTCATGATTGACACGAACATATACTCCACGGCCATGAAAGGGGAACCCAGGGTTGTTGATTTATTGCGAAAAATTGATCAGATCGGCATATCAACAATAAGCGTCGGTGAGTCTTTCTCAGGCTTTAAAGCCGGCAGCAGGGAAGAAAAAAACCGGGAAGAACTCGAGGTTTTTCTTGATTCCCCGAGAGTGGCTGTTCACGGGATTGAGGTAGAAACCGCCGATTTTTATGCCGTTATACTCAATCAACTCAAAGCCGCAGGCACCCCTATTCCCACAAATGACATCTGGATTGCGGCCTCCGCCTTGCAACACGGATACAAACTTTTTTCAGAAGATAAACATTTCAACTTTATCCATGGCTTAATACAAATCAAGGCTATTTCGGGGACATAATTTTCAATTCCGGAAACCTTTTTCAGAAATGCGGATTACCGGCAGTGTATCAGGCTGATGTCACAGTGGTGCCATGAGCATGATGTACAAATATGGGGCTATTGCCTGACGCCCTATCGTGTCCATCTCATCGCCGTGCCGGTCGATGAATCAGGATTGGCAAAAGCCGGGTCCGAAATCAAAAAATTCGGTAGTGTGTCCCCGGAATACCCAACGGTTTGACGGGTTTGCCCGCTTTTTTCACTTTTTTAGCGCTTGTTTTGCCTGCGCAAGAAACTCGGCAAAAAACGCCGCGAAAATTCCGAGCATGAGGCCCAGCACCAAAGATAAAGCGCCGATTGTCATGCCGCCCCGGCCTATGGTTTCAGCTGGCATGGCTACATTGGCAGCCTTTGTTTTATTCATACGATCTTCATTGATCTGAAAAAGCTCGATTTCCCTTTCCTTGCGCTCAATGGGCCTTTGATATTCAGCAGACAGCTGCTTTAACTCCACTTCCAATTTTTCGATTAAACGATTGAGGTCCTCTGTTGCCCGCTCATGATCGGATATCTGTTTTTCGATCTGACCCTGAAGCCTTTCAATTTCCCGTTCCTTCTCCCTGACTTCTCTTGCATGCTCATTTTTCAGGGTAACCAGATCGGCCTTTAATTGCTCTATGGTTTCTTCTCCCTCAAGGATCTCTAAATGATTTTCTTCAAGTTCTGCTTCCATGCTGGAGCGTTTTTCGGGAATGCCCAGGGAAAGCTGATGCTGAATATCCACCAATTGTTTTCTGGCTTTTTCAGAATGATTCCCAAGGAGCAAGGCAGCCAGGGCCAGAGTGGGGTCATTTTTTGCCCCTTCAAACAAACTCTTTTGATTATCCATTGCCTTATCCTGCCAACTGCGCAGGTCGTTTATTTGTTGTTCAAGCAGCCGGGCCTCAACAGAAAGCCTATCCAGCCTTCCTTTAATCCTTTCCCTTTGATTTTCAAGCCAGGACACCCTATCGGTGTTTCTCCGTATCCTATGCTCAAGATCCTGTTTTTTAAGTTTGAAATTATCCTTCGTGGCTTCCAGGGCATCCCTCTGATCTGCCAAATCGTCCTTGAGTTCCTGCTGCCTGAGCAGAAAAGCCTCTTTTTTTTCTACCAGCTCGGCCTGAAGTTCTGCTAGTTCGTTTTTTTTGCTGATTTTTTCAAGCTGAAAACGGTTTTCATCCTTTAACTCCTGCAAATCCAACCGCATCTCTGCAAGGTTGATGGAAAACCTCTTCTGATAAAAATCAAATGTTTGCTCATGGACTTCTGAAAGCCTTTTTATGATACTCTGATGTAAACTATCCACAACTTCCTTTTGATCTGGATTTGCGGTTGTTTCCAGAAATACGAAATCTCCGGTCCCTTCTCCGTCCGGAACGGAAATCTTAATTTTGGGCAATTGAGAAACATTTAATTCAAATTTTTCAGAGATTTCATTGCAAGTGCGTGGAAGGATGGAATTGCTTAGCCGGGTCTCTACTGCTTCACGGTTTTCCAGCCGTTGCGTTTCTCCAGAATCGGTTACAATCTTTCCTATTTCGATACTGGTAATATAGCGTTCCTGCATCGACTTTGTGACCCAAACACCAACACCGACAAGTATACAAAGGACGATAACCCCGAAAATCACCCATCTGCGGCGAACAAGGACGAGCCATAAGTCAATCAGTCTAATTTCATCTTCCGCAGGCCCATAATCAGGATACTGCGGCACATGCCCGTGATGGTCCTGATGGTGTTGCCTTCCTGCCTGTTTTTCTTCATCCATTTAAAAACCTCGGATCTTTTTTGTGAATTACCGTTTACTACTGCATTGTCTGTGTTTTTCCGGCTTCAGCCGAAAACATGGCCTCCTGGCCGGAGCAGCTGTACTCGGGCAGAATTGTTTTCAAATATTGGCGGATACTGGAATCGTTTCTCTGTTTTGCGGCCTGCTTGAGCATGGCCAGATACCCGTTTAAGGACTCTGCGTCCACACTGGCGCAGTTTAAGACCATGATCTTGGCATGATCGGTTGCCACCACGTTTTCATGATCGGTCATGAGCTCTTCGTAGAGCTTTTCGCCCGGCCTTAAGCCCACATATTCGACCTTGATGTCCACATCCGGTTCAAACCCGGAAAAGCGAATCAAATCCCTTGCCATTTCGGCAATTTTGACCGGTGCGCCCATTTCCAGGATAAAAATCTCACCGCCTTTGCCCATGGCCCCGGCCTGGAGGATCAACTGGCAGGCCTCGGGGATGAGCATGAAATATCGCACCACCTCCGGATGGGTCACAGTGACCGGGCCGCCGTTTTTGATCTGTTTTTTAAACAAAGGGATCACGCTGCCGGCGCTGCCGATCACGTTGCCAAACCGCACCGTGACAAACCGGGTAGCCGACTTTCCGGCCATGCTTTTGTGCTGCACGATCATCTCAGAGACCCGCTTGCTGGCCCCCATGATATTGGCCGGGTTCACGGCCTTGTCAGTGGAGACGAAAACAAATTTTTCGCATCCATAACGGTCTGCCACATCCACCATGTTTTCAGTGCCCATGATATTGTTTTCCACAGCCTTCCACGGATGGGCCTCCAGCATGGGCACATGCTTGTAGGCGGCGGCGTGAAAAACAATCTCCGGGGAAAACCGGTCAAATACGTTTTCTATTTCCCTGATGTGCTGGACATCGCCAAGATGGGCAATCACGGAGACATTGGGATAATTGCGCCGCAATTCCAGGTCGATTTCATATAGCGGGCTTTCCGCCCATTCAAAAAGAATGATCTTTGACGGCGCAAACCGGCAGATCTGCCGGCACAGCCCCCTGCCGATGGAACCCCCGGCTCCGGAGACAAAAACGGTCTTTCCCTTTAAAAAAGCCCCGATTTGTTCCTGATCCAGTTCCACGGGCTTTCTGCCGAGCAAATCCCGGAACTCCACGTCCCGAATGGCATTGACCGTGACCCGGCCGTCAATGAGTTCGCCCATGCCCGGCACTGTTTTGAACTTGATACTGCAGTACTTGCACAGCTCCACAATGGAACGGATTTTTGCCGCATCCGCCGAGGGGATGGCAATGACCACATCAGAAACCCCCAGTCGTTCAACAACCCTGGGAAGCCGGGAAATCTTGTCCAAAACCGGCACCCCGTGAATCTTTCTGCCCTTTTTTCCCGGGTCATCATCGAGAAAGCCCATGACCTCGTATCGAATCGAGGCATTGTCCTTGATTTCGCGCAGGATTTTTTCCCCGCAGTCGCCCGCGCCAATGATCAGGATTCTGTGCGGCGCACTCTTTTTCTCTCTCAAGACCCTGACCAGATTTTGAAACAGCGCCTTTGTCCCGGACCTTCGCGCTGACTGCTCAAAAAGCACCCTGGCGGCCACGCGAACCCCGGCAATGGCAATCAAAGTAAAGCAGTAATCAATCAAAAAAATCGACCTGGAAAAACCTTCAAAGCGGTATCTGGCCAGCACAAACAGAACCAGCACAACAGATGCAGTTGTTGCCGCCTGTATCACGTTGAAAAGATCATTTAAGCTGGTATATCGCCACATGCCGCTGTAAAGATCAAAATAATAAAACGCGGCAACCTTTATGATCAGCACGTAGGGCAGAAGAGTAAAAAAGGGCGCAAATTCCCGGCTTGAAACACTAAAGTCAAAACGAACAAGGTAGGCGCCATAATGGGCGGCCATCAGCAATAAAATATCAAGGCAGAGAATGATAAAAAAGTTTTTGGAAAATCGAATTTTCAATTGTGCGATCCATTTGGCAGATTTGTTTTGAAGCGGGTCCAAAGCCCGTTATATCAAGGGCGATAAATACCACAGCCAAAGGGTTAAAGCAAGACCGCCAAGCTGGCCTCAAACCCTGATTTTTGCCTTTCGGACGAAAAAAGCCGATCTTTAATGCTGCCATCAAATGAAATTAAAGCAAATAATCAGGATTTGCCACCTATCCGTGCTAAACCGGCTCAACCATGTCTGAATCCAGCTCAACCGATACAGACTGCATGATGCTGGTCACCGAAAGCACCAGGCGAAAATGTTTGTCGGTGCGAACCACCACGCCTTCAACATCCTTTAACGGGCCCCTGGTGACACGCACACGCCTTCCCGGATGCAGAAAATCCGCCGGAAAAACCGGAAGCCCCGAGCAAAGGGCCTGGTGGATATCGCGCAGTTCCTGCACCAGGGTAACCGGATCTGAAACATCAATGACACGGGCAATCTGATTGGAGCGCAAAGCCGTGTACCGGCCGGAATCATCTGCCCTGAAAAACAAATAACCCGGAAACAAAGGCAACAGGCTGTAGCGGACCCGTTTGGCCGAAGACTGCTGCCGCCGGACCATGGGCAGAAAATAGCCGATGCCGCGATCGGCCAGGTAGCCGGCCAGGGCTTTTTCCCTGCGGCTTTTCACGTGGGCGATGCGCCAGCTGATGGAACCTGCCGGTGACGCGTCCGCATTTTCAAGCAAATCCTCCGGAAAAATCGGGGTCGGGTTTTTCTCCGGTGACAGGGTCATACTGCAAACCTTTCTTAATCCAGATAAATGGCATGATTACATACCATGATTCCACAATGCGTCAAGACTCGGGTAACCGAGCGCAAAAAAATATTCTGATCCGGCGTCCGCGGGTTCAGACGACCATGAATGCAGCGTGCTGTTCTGCAGAAGGCACTGACGCCACCATGGAGGTGTCAACATCGGATCTGACGTAATCGGCAGCCAGATCAATGGTGCCGGGCATCTCAAAGACAGGATGGAAATTGAAATCCAGGAGGGATCGGTAAAATTGGGCGTAGACTTGCGGCCGGGTCCGGACAAAAATCTGATATGGTGCGGCAATCCTGAAAAACTGCGCAAAATGATGAATCATCAGATAAAGGCTGGCAGCGGAAAAAAATTTGGTGTCCGGCCGGGTGTAAAACTGCGGGTAAAACCGGATGATTTCAATTCGCCGGGAAAAGCGGTTCAGGGAAATCATCAGGTTTTGGGAAAGTTCCCTGCCGCTGGCCCGGCTGATAATGAAATATGCCATGCAGTCGCCCTCTGCCGCGCACCGGATTTGGTAACGGGCCAGCAGGCGCGGCAGATTCTGACGCATAAACAGGGATGCAGGGGCAAAGGCCGGAACCGGCATGGGCGGATGCTCACTATCTGCGGCGCTGTTTTTTACGGCCGCGGGTTTTTTGATTGGACTGGCTGATTTTAATGGAACGGCCCTTGATCTGGATGCCGTTTAGCGCCTTGATGGCACGGTCGGCCTCGGAATTGTCCGGCATGTCCACAAATCCAAAGCCCTTGGACTGGCCTGAAAAACGGTCTTTTACAATATTGACACTTTCAATGGTTCCGAATTCGGCAAAAGCGCCTTTTAAGTCTTCTTCGGTCACATTATAGGCAAGGTTGCCGATGTACATGTTCATATAAGGATTCTCCTCTGCTTGGGTGGCATTGATGGCAATGGCGCTGTTTCCGTTAATCCGCCACACAATCAGCGGAAAAGCGTCGGACCGGGCCCGGTCCTTGAAGGGCAAGCAAACAGGAAAGGCGGGCCTGAAAAAATCACAAAGACCCGCCGCAAAAATGCTCTTTACCACAACATTATATGTATGACAGAAATCAACGTTTATGTCAATGTTTAAAACCATGGATATTCCGCCAGGACAAATACACCCCTGCCGGACAATCCCGTTTCTCAAACCCGGAAACTATCCGGCGACATGCTTTTCCAGCACATCCTTATACAACCGGGCCGGCTCCGGGACTTCCGGGAGTGCATCAATGCGGTCGACTGTTTCCTCATACAGATTCCAGGTGGCCGTGTGGTCGACCTGGAGTGCGGCCCCTTCCAGGGACAGGCCTGCAAACGCCCCCCGGCTCCGGCTGTAGGAATAAATCTCGGATTTCAAGGTCACATCCGTTGCCGCACCTGCCTGGCGGCCCACGGGTCCGGCCGCCACGGAAGCGTCGGCGCCCACGGTGAACCGCCCGTTTTTGATCTGATCAATGGCCTTGCGGCTTTTAAACACCAGCACCAAATCCGTGGACTGGGCCCCGATCTGCCAGCCAATGCTTCCTCCGTAAAGCTTGATAAAAAAGGGATTTTTCCAGTTGCCCGCATCATCTCGCACCGCAACCACACCGCTGCCATAACGGCCGCCGATGATAAAACCAAGCTTGTAGACGCTGGGAATTACGGCAATTGCCTCGGCCTCGTTGAGAAGGGCCGGCGGGATCCTGTTTTCCGGAATGGCACGAAGATCTTCAAGAACCTCAATGCTGTTTTGAATAATTTTTACCTCCCGGCTGTTTCCTGCCTCGGCCGTGCTTCCGATGATCAGCACACACACGGCCGCAGCCGCCATGATCCAGCATACATATCCCCTCAATACCTGTTTCATCTGATTTCTCCCTTGTTTTCAATAAAACGGCGGCAACGGCTGCCGAGCTTTAAAAAAAATTTCGCAAAATCCATTCAAACAAATCGTCCCCGGAGAATTGAGAAGTGCGGTATACCCTGGTTTCTCCCGGGTTGGGGGCATACCGTGGTCCGCGCTCCGGTATCAGCGGTTCGGCATCAAAGCGTGCAGGTCCGGATCTTTGGGATGAGGCCGTGCGCACGCGTACCTCTCCGGTCTCCCGCTGCCGCTCATAATCCCTGCGCTTTGCTGAATCAGCCAGCACCGAGTAGGCTTCCTGAATATCTCTGAATTCGCGGCTGTCGCCGCCGGCGTGATCGGGGTGATACTGTTTGGCCAGGCGGCGGTAGGCGGTCTTGACCTCTTCATGGCCGGCATCGGCAGGGATGCCGAGAATGGCGTAATAGCTCCTTGCCATAATCCATACCCTCCTGATCCACCCGGTAAAATTTTGCTTTTATCGGATCATCCAGAATTTTTAAAAAATATAAACAATCCAAACCGGTTCGTCAATTTTTATGCAGCCCGCATTTCCTGCTCCACGTCCGCCATCATTTCCTCAAAATGCGGAATCTCCCGGCGCCTGAGCAACGCCGGGATCTTTTCCGTGTCAATGACGTGGGGGTGGTCGTGATGGGTTTTTAACATTTTAACAATGTCAAGGCGATCTGAAAGGCCCTTTTCAGACCGGGGATCCTTGGCGTAGCGGTGCAGCTTCATGGCAATGATGTACTCAGGCTTTAAAATACTGATGCCCCGGCCTCCAAAACTGAGGATGTTGGTGGATTGTTCCCGGTTTTCCAGAATCCAGCGCATGAGCTTGCCGGAAACCGGCCGGCTTTCAGCAGACAGGAAATCCACGTAAAGCCTGGTTTTTCGGTGACGCAGGCTATGGCCCGGAGAATCTGAGGTTTCAAAGCATTGATCAAGCACGGCCGATTTTTCCGAAGCAATGTCATCTTCCAGAAATGCCTCAAAATCAGCTTCTTCCAGCAGCACGTCCACATCAAATGTCACCCGGGGCTGCACCGGCGGCTGAATGTACTTCGACGCTGCCAGGGCCCCCACCAGGATGGCGGTATCATAGACCCGTGACACGTCGAGGATCACCCGGTCAAAATTGTTGACATCCGGATCATCTGAAAAAAAATCCAAAAAATGTTCCGCTACGACAAAACACTGGGTTTCATCGCAGGAAGTAATCTGCTGGAGCATATATTGCGGTTTCCTCTCCCTGATGGCGCCGTAAAAAGTCCTAAAACGGATATCACCGTCAACCACTAAAGAGATAATTTATTGATTTTACTTAACACTTAATCACTTAAAACTTAACACTGCCTGTAAAAAAGACTTTTTACAGGCTTATCTTCCCTGGTTTGCGCAAATACGGACATATCATATCCATAAATCCGTTGGCATGCAAGAACATCATTGACATTGCCCCTTTTGCATCGCATATGAAGTATGATATAGAAAAATCCGGCCGGACCCGAATTGTTTGAAAAACCGGAAATGAAACCATACCTGCTGCCTACAGGACGTGTTTATCCATGCGGCTTAAAAGTGAAACCATCAATGATCTGCTGGTGGTCAAAGTGCTGGACAGCGCAGTTGACGCCGGCAATGCCCTTGAGCTCAAGGCGGAGCTGCTGCCCCTGGTGGAAAAATACCGGAAAGTGGCCCTGGACATGGGCAAGGTAAAATTCATGGACAGCTCCGGGGTGGGGGCAATGCTTTCCTGCCTTCGGGCCATTCATCACAACGGCGGCGAACTGAGGCTTTTCTCGGTGAAGCCCAACCTGTATCAATTGTTTAAGCTGGTGCGCCTTGACACACTGGTTGGAATCCATGAAAACCGAAAAACCGCCCTTGAAGCCTTTGACCGCAACCCCGATGCCACCACCTGATCCGAAAACCAGCCCGGAAAACCTCAAAGATGCCGATTCAGGCCAATCCATTGTGCTTTTTTTCCCCTTTGAAAACCTGCCTGAAAACGCCAATGATCTGCTCGGGCCCTTATCGGAGATCTCGGGCATCCAGGTCGGAGACCTGCGTTACAGGCTTTCAGGCCGGGGCCTTACCCGGCTGAGCCCGGACCCGGCACCGGAAAAAATCAGCCACTGCATCAGGCAAATCCGGGACATGGGCCTTGCAGCGGTACAGGTGCCGGAATCGGCCGTGAGGAGCCGATTCCGGCTGCCCACGGCCAGAAAGATCAGCATCGCTGACTCCGCTGTGGTGTTTTTTGACCGGCAGGACAATGCAGTGCTCACAATCGACAAAAAGACCGATCTTCTCGTGATTGCTGCCGATCTTTCCGGAAAGGTCGTGGAAAAGCCGGACCTGAGCCTTTTCATGGAGACCCGGTCAGCCGGCAGAGATTTTGACCAGGCATTGAAACGCATATCAGCGGCCAGGCCAGTGGCCGTGATCTGCAAAATCAACCAGGGGGAACCCCCTGCAGGGGTGTTTGTGGATCATACAAGGTTTTCCTATCCCAGCATGCAAAACCATATGGACCTTAGTGCAGCCGTGAATTTTCGCAACCTCACGGCCATTGTCACAAAACGTGCCGGAACCGCAGTAACGGATCATTTTTTTGGCGCCGCCCGCCTGCCCGGGGCTGTGCCTGATTATCAAAGCGGAGAAAAAGAAATCCTGACCGCCTTAAACCGCTATACCCGCTACATGGTGGCCGCTGCCCGGGCCGGCGTTTTCGGGCAGGCCCGCAAACCCGCTGATGATGCCGGTTTTTCCGCCATCCCGGGATTCACAGGACCCGGCAGGACTGCGCAACCATCCGAAAATGAGCAGAATTTTTCGTTTCCGCACGATTCGTCCTCATCCCGGGCGACCAAACCCAAACCCCCGCCGGAGCCTGATTCTTCCGGCATCAGGGGCTATTTCGCAAAGGCGCCTCACGAATTTATTATGGGCGGGGTTTTTGCGGTAATGGCGGTTTTATGGTGTTTTTTTAACCTTCAGCGCTTTGACCACCCGGTTTTCTGGAACACTTTGGCCGGCGTCGGTCTGATCACCGCCGGCCTGGGGCTTTTTTCCTATTCCCTGGTAATGCTGCACTACAAACGAATGATTGAAAACACCCCTACTTCCCGGGTTCGCTCGGTGGCCATGGGCACTGCCGAACTCGAGGGGCGGGCCCGCCAATATTATGATCTGCGCTCACCCCACAGCAAAACCAGGTGCGTGTATTACTGGTGCACGTATCTGCGGCGGGTGCGCACTTCAAAGAAAAACGAGTGGCGGGTGGAAAAAATTGCCCGCTCCGGGGCCCTGCCCTTTTACCTGGAGGATGAAACCGGCCGGATCCTGGTGCGGCCCAGGGGCGCACTCATGCTTGCGGACAAAAGCCGCCAGGAGTTTTGGGGCGGACAGGGGATGTGGCTGGCCCCGGATCTTCGGGACAGGGGCACAAAAATCATCGAAACCCTAATTGCAGAAGGCGCCCGGATCTACGTGCTGGGCGCTGCCGGAACCGAACGCACCGGCCCGGCTTTCAGACAGCGGCTGATCACCCGCCTTCGGGCGCTCAAATCTGACCCCGACGCCCTTGCACAATACGATGCTAACAACGACGGCCGAATTGACGAACACGAATGGGAAGCCGCCCGCACGGACATGGAAACCCGGCTGCATGCCGAATCTTTGGCCGGCGGCACAGGCCCCGGCGAGCGGCCGGTGATCAAAAAGCACAAACTGGCCATGATGCCGTTTATCATTGCAGATTCTGAAGCAGCCATCATCCGAAAACTGGCCCTGCGCACCTGGCTTCTGCTGCCGGGCGGTCTTGCGGTTGCCGGGCTCGGCCTGCAGCTGCTGATACGTCTTTACGGCGGATAACAAACCTTGAACCTTGAACCTTGAACATTGAACCTTGAACCTGGAAAGGAACAAAACCCATGAGCACCATTATCCTGTTGATTCTTTTAGGGGTGGTTGTTGCCCTGATCATTTACCTGGTGGTCATCTTCAACGGCCTTGTGCGGCTGAAGCATAACATTGACCGGGCATGGAGCAACATTGACGTTTTGCTCAAACAGCGCTACGATGAGCTGCCCAAGCTCGTCCGGGTATGCGAGGGATATATGCAGCACGAACGGGCGGTGCTGGAAAACGTCACCCGGGCGCGGGCGCAATTGGACAATGCCGGCAGCGGCACGGAGGTGATCGAAGCCAACAATGCCATTTCCCAGGCCCTGCGATCGCTTTTTGCCGTTGTGGAAAACTATCCGGATCTCAAGGCGGACCAGGCTTTCCGGCAGCTCCAGAGCCGGGTTTCCCAGCTCGAGGACCAGATTGCCGACCGCAGGGAGCTTTACAACGACAGCGTGAATCTGTTTAATATCCGGATCGAGCAGTTTCCGGACGTGTTTGTGGCCAACATGATGAAGCTTGTACCCAGGCAGCTCTGGCAGATTGAGCCCGAACACCGGCGGGATGTGGAAATCAGTTTTAACATGGCATAAATAGCGGCCGAACAAGGAGTTTTTTAAATGGATGACTACAATAAAAACAGAATTGCCACCCGCGCGGTTCATTCCGGCGAGGTCCGGTTCAACGAATACGGGTCTGTAACCACACCCATAGTGCAAACCTCAACGTTTATCTTCAGAAACGTGGAAGAAATCCGAAAACTCGCAGACGGCGACATGGAACGCTTTGAATACGGCCGGTACGGACATCCCACCCAGCTGGCGGCCGAACGCAAGCTGGCCGCTCTCGAGGAGGCCGAGGATGCGATTCTTTTTTCCTCGGGCATGAGCGCCATCACCACCTCCCTTTTCATGCTGCTGAAAGCCGGCGATCACCTGATCATTACAGATGACGCCTACAAACGCACCCTGGATTTCTGCAAGTCCTATCTGGGGCGCTACAATATCGAGTGCAGCGTGGTCCGGATGTGCGACTATGAGGCCATGGAAAACGCCATTCAGCCCAACACCAAAGTGTTTTTCTCCGAGTCGCCCACCAACCCGTATTTAAACATTATGGATCTGGAACGGCTCATGGAGATCTTCGGCAAACGCGACATCACCGTGATCTCGGATTCCACCTTCGCCACCCCGTTTAACCAGAAACCCCTGGAATACGGCGTGCACCTGGTGATCCACAGCGCCACCAAGTACCTGGCCGGCCACAATGACCTGCTCTCCGGGGTTTTGCTCGGCAAAAAAGAACTCACCGATCCCATCCGGGAATTTCTCAAAATCACCGGCGGGGTGATCGATCCCAACTCATCGTATCTGCTGATCCGGGGTCTCAAAACCTTTCCTTTGCGCATGGAGCGCCTAAACAGCAACGCCCAGGTGGTGGCCGAGCACCTGGAGGCCAATTCCAAGATCAACCGGGTCTATTACCCGGGGCTTGCCAGCCATCCTCATCATGAAGTGGCAAAACGCCAGATGAAAGGCTTTGGTGCGGTGGTCACCTTTGAGGTCAAAGACGATGCCGAATACGTGCTCAATTTTTTAAGCCGGCTCAAAATCTTAAGCATCGGCCCGAGCCTGGGCGGTGTGGAGTCGCTGATCACGCACCCGGCCACCATCAGCTATTACATGCACACCCGGGAAGAACGCATGGAACTGGGCATCAAGGACGGACTGATCCGCCTGGCCGTGGGCATAGAAGATCCAGAGGACATTGTCGAAGATATTGACCAGGCACTGGCCGCAGCGCAATAAGCCCGCCCTCAAACCGGCTTGAATAGCCTCGTGCTCTGCGGCCGGACCGGCTTTCTTCAGGATGTGGATGAACGCCGCAAAGGAATCCAGGGCGATATCCGGCACCACCAGGCCACTATCGACCAGAAAGAAGCAGAGAAAAAGGAAAATCCGGAAAATGCCGGCAACAAAAACAACAGTGCTTGACAGGACAAAAACTGCATGCTAATGATGATGCGTCTTTTTGTCGGGGCGTAGCGCAGCCTGGAAGCGCACTTGCATGGGGTGCAAGGAGTCGCAGGTTCAAATCCTGCCGCCCCGACCAACAACACCAATCAAAGGGTTATGGCTTGTCCATAGCCCTTTTTTGTGCTCTTTTCCGCTTGAAATCAAAGAAATCAATCAGTACCTAATTTGAGCGATTTTCAAGTTTGCCGTAGATACAAGGAAGATGCAGACTCGCTATAGTCAACTATGCGAGGTTGCATCTGACGCAGTAGCTGCGGTAAAATTGGAAATCCCGGAGGGTT
>Ga0182239_1000016_pt1 | contig 71318 bp, 55 predicted proteins | sample hydfrate6_PW_210_FD_132456 | JGI IMG/M metagenome (GOLD analysis project Ga0182239, IMG submission 132456) | Subsurface microbial communities from deep shales in Texas, USA - hydraulic fracturing test 6_PW_210 | ecosystem: Environmental > Aquatic > Deep subsurface > Shale gas/oil reservoir >... | reverse complement strand
GCAAAACCGGCCCGAAACCATGGGATATTTTGATTTTGTCATGAGCGAGGTCCACGGGCTGCGCATCCGGGAGCTTCTGGATGAAAAGGACCAGGGCCGGAAAATCGTGGGCTCATACTGTGTGTTTGTGCCAGAGGAAATCGTGCTGGCCGCAGGCGCCACCCTGGTGGGCCTGTGCTCGGGTGCGGATTTTGCCCTGGAAGAAGTGGAAAACTGGCTTCCCAGAAATACCTGCGCGCTGATCAAGTCGTCTTTCGGGTTTAAGCTGGGAAAGGTGTGTCCCTACCTGGAATGCGCGGATATGATTGTTGGCGAAAACACCTGCGACGGCAAGAAAAAGGCCTATGAAACCTTTTCAAGCCTGGTGGAAAACCTCTATGTCATGGATCTGCCCCAGGTCAAGTCAGATCCCGGAAAGGCGCTTTTGGCCGCTGAATTTGACCGGTTCCGGCAGGCCATGGAACATCTCACCGGAAAACCGATCACGGCCGAATCCCTGAAATATGGAATTGAAACCGTCAATGCCAAGCGCGTGGCCCTGCATCGTCTCTATGCCCTGCGGCATGCCGATCCCGCCCCCATATCGGGCCTGGATGCCCTGCTGGCCAATCAGGTCTCGTTTTACGACAATCCGGCCCGGTTTACCGAATCCGTGCACAAGATCTGCGATGAACTGGAAAGCCGGATCGCGGAAAAAAAGGGGGTGTTTCCGGAAAAAACACCGCGGATCCTGGTCTCGGGCTGTCCGCAGGCCGTGCCCAACTGGAAGCTGCACCATATTGTGGAGACTTCCGGCGCGGTGATCGTTGGAGAGGAATCCTGCGTGGGCGAGCGCGGCACCCGCAACCTGACCGATGATACGGGCGGGACCCTGGAGGAAATGATGGAAGCCATCGTGGACCGGTATTTTCAAATCGATTGCGCCATTTTCACCCCAAACGCCGACCGGCTGGATCATATCCGGCAGATGGCCGCCGATTACAACGCCGATGCTCTGATCCACTACAGCCTACAGTTCTGCCAGCCCTATCTCATGGAATCATTGCCTGTGGAAAATACCCTGAAGAATGAAGGCCTTCCTGCCCTGCGCATTGAAACCGACTACAGCATGCAGGATGCCGGCCAGCTCAAAACCCGCGTCGAGGCATTTATCGAGCAGTTGAGATAAGATGCCCTGTGTCAATAATTACAAGGACCTTCAAGGTCTGCCATCTCCGCATTTATGGTTTTAGCTTCATTCACCGGTCACAGCTTTTCTTTGGCAGCAGTGTACCGGTGAAACAGCCGGATGCCAAGCCCATGAGAGCAGGGTCAGATTCCCCGGCCTTTCTTAGGTAGTCCCGGACATAATAGGGCAGGGCTAAACTGAAAAGATACCGGTTAAAATCGGATTCCGCTTGTTGTCCGGATATGTTCCAGGCTTCGGCAGCGCGCCTGAACTGCTCGAATTCAGAGGTTTCAGTTGCCCTGGCCAGAAAAAAAAGCATTTCCTGTTCAGTGGGCTTCCGGGTTGCATTCCTGCGCTTTTCCATGATGTGAAGCCCGACCAGAAGCCCGGCCATTGCCACGGCTGCTATTAAAAATTCAAGGTTCATTGCATTTTATTCCTTTTTTGTTATTCCGGTCTTTCAATTTGAATTAAAAATAAAATAGGAATTTGATCCGGGCTATTCAAGAGACAGAAAAGCAGCGGTTTTTCAACTGCCGGATCGGTACCATTGAAGAACTGGACGCAAGCGGCATCAAGGCGGGATTTGCCGGTTGGATGCCAATCCATTCGGTGAAAGCGGCACCCAGAAGTCCGAGGACCAGGGCAAAACTGAGTTCACCGGCCGGCCATCGGGTATAGGCCTGGATAAACGGCAGTATCCTGTGAATCAGCCAGCGGCCAACCGTCAGCATCGCCGAAATAAAAACCAGCGTCAGGATAATGGTGAGCATGACAGGCGTGTGGTTTCCTGACGCCTCGCCCATAAGCCCCAGTATTATGGCAAAAATGATCCAGCCGACAATATCGTTGAAAATGGCCGCGCTGATGACCACCATGCCCAGATCGCTGCGGTAAAGATCCATGTCTATGAGGGTTTTGGCGATAATGGGCAGGGCTGAAATGGACATGGCAATGGCCAGAAACAGGGCAAATATCATGGCGTCAGCATCCGCGTGCCGCCCCAGGGCCTCGGGAATGATCAACGCCGCGGTCAGTGGCGACTTGGCAGAACAACACGGCTACAAAATGCTCCCATGAATTGAACTTTTTGGCAAAACGCTCGGATTGATGGTGGTATACAAGCTCATGAATTTTTTTCCGGTCAATCAAAGCTATCAGTTGACTGAAGAGGCTCGCGTGCTTTATTATGGGTCATCCTCCTTGGTTCTGGGTATTTATTGTTTTTTGGTCGAAACAACATTACCCACAAGGAGGATTTTTTTTCAAGCCCCTTCATCTCCGGGCCCAACTCGTTAAACTAGGAAATTCCGTTTTTGGATAAGAGTGATTAAAAATATGAAAAATCGGGCATCGCAAATAAATCTGCAACCAAAGCCTTTATGTTAAAGCAACCCTTTACGAACTTTATACAGTTCATGAAGGGTTGCTTTTTTATTGTCTAAAAATTGATAAGCCTGTAAAAAGTCTTTTTTACAGGCAGTGTTAAGTTTTAAGTGATTAAGTATTAAGTAAAATCAAAAAGTTATTTTTTTATTGGTTGGCGATTATACCAGTTTTAGGACTTTTTACGACTGCATCAAAATTGATGGTGACGTAAAAGTCCAATATCTGCGTTACGCGCAATTTCTCAGAATTTCACGTACGGATAAGTACGCTGCATTCTTCGAAATTGCGCAAGCCTTGATCTTGAGTTTTTTACGGCACCATCAAAAATTGACAGTCAGCGTGGCATAAAGGGAAAGTGGCAGTGCCGGTGAATATCTGCGTTCTGTCGTACCAGCCGTATAGTCTGCATATTCTTTATCCAGCAGGTTCACTATATCCAGTGCCGCCAGGTAATTTGCGTTTTGCCCGAAACGATAGGAAACCTGCGCGTCAACACGTTCCCAGGACTCACTTTTGTGTTCATTGGCATCATCGAGATAGTACCCATCTTCGTAATGATAGCGCAATCGCCCCCCAAATCCCCTTGGCGGAGTATATCTGATTTCAGCGTTAAATATGTTTTTGGGCACGCTTCGCAGCGTTTTACCGGAAAGATCTTTTCCGTCTGAAACAAATCGATCGTAAGTGGCATCCACATAACCGTAATCAAGATACAGGTGACCATAATCATATGCGCTGTAATCCAGGGTGATTTCTACGCCGTCTCGCGTTGTTGAACCAACGTTTTCATATTCGTCTGTGATCCGGTTTAGAATATAGTCCTTATCGGTCTCCAGCCTGTATACATTGAATCCGAGTGCAAGGTCCATTGAGGGGAAAATTCGAACCCCGCTCTCGTATTGAGTTCGTTCCTGAGGGTCCCAGTCTTCCTGGCGGAACGCAGCCTGCTCGGAAAAACCGGGCATAAGAGCAAATCCTTCACTGTAATTGCCGTACAATTCCAGGCGGTTTTCCAGAAAAGTCAGGACAACTCCGCCCTTGGGGCTGAAAATGTTCTGCTCTTCCATGGAAAAAGTTTCACCGCCATCCAGATAATCTGTCATGTCTCCCTGAAAGTGATCATATCTTCCTCCAAGGACCACTCGCAACGGCTCCAGGATCTGATAGCTGCCCTGTGTGTAAAGGGAAAAGGTATGCATTTCGATATTATAATCCCAGAACTTCGGGCCTTTTTCCCTTCCGGTACCTGCCAGGAGCCGCCAGCGGTTGCGATCATCATCCTCGAACATGTAGTCAGTGCCGACAGTAAAGCGCAATTTCCGCCCGGCCAGGGAGCCGGCGAAATTATAGCTTCCCCCCGTGCCAATTACATCGCGCTCGAACGTGCGTAAATTTCCTACAATCTCATCATCGTCCAGGTTGCTCGGATCATTGGCATACCATCGACTAAACTCCTGGCTGTATCCCCATGTATTAAAAAGAATCTTTGCGTTGGGTGTAATCTGGTAGTCGAGGTCCAGGCGTGCTTCCTGCCGGCTTTTTCTGCCTCCGTTGGTTTCGCTTACCGCCTGTGTTCGGTCCCGCTTGTAATCTTCTTCACCGAGATAGCCAGGTGCATCCCAGTCCGAGTCAAAAGCCCGGGCACTCAGCCGGATATCCAGTGTATCGGTTGCGTGGTACGTAGAACGAACAGCGGCATTCTGCCGGTCCCACTTGGAATTGTCCTGGTAGCCGTCGGTATGGTAGGTTTGAATGGAATAGACATGATCCCAGTTTTCATTGGAAAATCCGCCTACGAAATTGGCTTCGTAGGTGTTATGGGCACCATATTGAAGTTTTAATTGATTCTGATCTACACGTTTCTTTGTATAAAAAGCAAGGGTTCCGGCCGAGGCATAATTTCCGTAAAGTGCCGATGAAGGGCCTTTTATGAGTTCAACCCGCTGCAATTCTTCCGGGTTGATCACATTGGTATCAGCGTATCCATCGCCTTCGTTTAAGGGAATGCCGTCAAGAAAAATGGCTGTATTGGAACCGTGGGAATTGCCACTGAATCCGCGCATAATAAAATTGGCGGCTGTTCCTCCCTGGCTGTACTGAATGACGCTGACGCCCGGAGATAATGTCACTATATCCAGGGGTGTGACAAAAACCCGGTTGGTGATATCTTCATGGTGCAATACGGTGGCGGAAGTGGTTTCCAGGTCCTTTTGAGTCGTTTCTCCGCGAACCACCACATCACCAAGCTGGGCGGCGTCATTTGTCGTTTCATGCTTTTTTCTTTCTGTCGCTTCACTGTTTGCGTAGGCATTGGCCATGCAGCAAAAGCCTATTGCTGTTATATAAAGCAAAATTCGGATTGAGCGAAAAAACGTTTTTCGCATATAGCCTCCTCGGCTTGTTTCTGCTGGTTTTGGCCAATTGGGCAAGCTCCTGCAGACTTTTTTTCGGCGCATAAGCACTGCCCAATTGGCCCTGATAAACAAAGATGCCACTACTGGATTTCAAAGGTCAGGGTTGCTGTAAAACTGTATTCGTCGCATTTCTCGGGATTGGGGTACTCATCCCTGTGGTTGACTTTCACCAGCCATGCACCGGAACTGTGGGCCTGAATATCAGCTTTTCCTTCAGCATCGGTTTGGGTGGAGTAGGCATAGGTATGGCTTTTGTCAGAAAAATCGGCATAAGTGGCAAACACCTGTGCTTTGGGTAAGGGCTTGCCATGAAACAATACCTGGATCGGTACGGAATCGCCTTTTTTTAAGCGAGCCGGGTTGCCCAATGGAAGAATTTCCAGGTCATGGCCTAACCAATTAGATAAGTGATGGTCCTGACCGGAGCCGAGATTGATAATGGACTTGCTGTATTTGAGGGAATGGGTGCAGCTGATGGCATTTTTTACATCCACTTTGGATTTTCCCCCTTGATATCCTTGGGTGGTTTTTGTCCAGTATCTGCCATTCATTGTGACAACTGCGATATATGCACCGTTTTCTGCCGGCGTCTGAAGGGGCTTGTATGCTGTATCGGCAGCGCCCGCAATATCGATTCGCTTTCCATCCGGGCCCAGCATATAGGCTTCATCCAGGTACTCGTCGGCAAGAAAATCCGTGGCCGGGAATTGATGGCCATAACCCAGTGTCATGGTCACCTCTTTGCCGGGCGATGATTGATATGTTGCGGGTTCAATCCACAAATCATGTGCAAGGAGTGCAGATGCGTTCACCATAAAGAATATTATCCATACAAAAGCAATCCAACTGGAGCGCAGACAGGTACGTATCATTATTCTTCCTTTCAAAAGATATAGGTTTAACAATTCAGTATTTTCCCGTGATATGCGGTTGTGTTTCTGTATCTTCGGCTATCCGAAAACATTTTTTTATGCCCGGCGTACAGCCCGGCCGCATGGCTTGTCGCAAATCATAGAAAATACTTTTTTGCCCTGGAAGGATTCTGTTTTGCTCAGATGTATTGAAAAATATAATGGGATCATGGTAGGGTTAAACCAGAATCTCCCTTGCTTCCGAGGGGGTTCACGGGGGAGGCGGTTCAATCTCTTGCCGGAGGAAGCCGCCTCCTCCAAACTATTTTTTTTGAGACACCCGGTAAATTCGCTTTAATCCCTCCTTTCATTTTTTTGTTAAAAAAAAAGCCATAAAGGAACCAAACCTTACGGTCGTGCCTTCATGGCTTTGTATTCTTGCTATGAACCAAAAAATTTCGGAGTGTTTCAGGTCAGCTTCAGCCGACATTCAATTTTCTACGTTTCTTCGCATAAACATCGCATCAAGTCAAGTGCTATTTGGTGGTATTTGATGTTTGAGTTGAGAAAAACGGTTACGCTATAGGGGCCAAATCTTTAATCTTGACAGTTAATTTGAAAAGACAGTCCACATCTTGTCAGGATTAAAGATCTCATAACAGACTGTTGTCGGCTTTGCCGATTGTTGTGGAACATCAGGGGCAGAAGCAGTGCATTTTCCGCTTATGATACTGCTTATCTGGATCTTGCAATGAGAAACATCTGCCCCGTCGGGACCTTGGATCAAAAACCTCTTGAAGCCGCAAAAAACTCGATATACCAGTTTTATTGACGTATCGGGCAACTGGTCTAAAGAGCTCTAAGGAATGATAACCCGGTCTAAAGTTTTTATGGCCCGTCAGGCCTTTTTTGTATTGTTTTGGAAAGACAAGGCGCTGCCAGGCAAGCCCGGGGGCGGTGGCGGTTTTTGAAGCGACATTGAGCGTTTTTGCCAAAAAATCAGTTGGATTGAGGTTATAAAGGGCCGTGTTTTGAAATTGTCCCAATAGGCACTTGAGCAATACCGTAAAAACGGTCAGGAGCGAAAAAACCGGCGCCGGCCGCAGGGCTTGCCTCCCACAGAAGCGATGGCAGGGTGTGCCGGGCATAAGTGGGTTGTCATGGGGCATTGGTTTTTGTATGGTGGCTGCAATTGTCTCTGACTTTTTTGCTTTTTCAAGGAGTGCCTGAATGGTTGAATGGAAAGACAAGGCTGCGCACCTGGCCTCAAAATACATCAACGGCACCGGCTGCCACGTTTTTCTCACCGGCCGGGCCGGCACGGGCAAGACCACGTTTTTGCACGACATCCGCAGGCGCACCCACAAAAACACCATTGTGGCCGCGCCCACGGGCATTGCCGCCATCAATGCCGAAGGCGTGACCCTTCATTCCCTGTTCCAGCTGCCCTTTGGCGCATTTATACCCACGGACCGGCCGCCCGGGGATTCGGCCCTGGACTTTGAGCTCAACACGCCTCAGTCTTTGCGCCGGAATCTCAAGATGCACACCACCAAGCGCAACATGCTCAGAAAGCTGGAACTGCTGATCATCGACGAGGTCAGTATGCTGCGCGCCGATCTGCTCGACGCCATTGATGCGGTGCTGCGGATGGTCCGAAGGCGGCGCGATGAGGTCTTCGGCGGGGTCCAGATTCTTTTTATCGGCGATTTGCAGCAGCTGCCGCCGGTGGTCAAAAACAACGAATGGCAGGTGTTAAATGAATTTTACACAACCCCGTTTTTTTTCGGGGCCCGGGCCCTGCAGCAAAGAAGTCCCGTTTATATAGAGCTGTCCCACATTTACCGGCAAAGCGACGAGACCTTTATTTCCGTTTTAAATCACCTGCGCGACGGCCGGCTAACGGATGCAGACATCGAATGCCTCAACGGCTGCTGCCGGCCCGGATTTGCGCCTGAAGCCGACGATGGCTACGTCTATCTGACCACCCACAACCGCAAGGCAGACCGGATCAACCAGGCTGAACTGGAAAAGCTGCCCGGAAAACTTTTTGAATACAGCGCCCGGGTCAAGGGCACATTCGATGCCCGCACCTATCCGGTCGAACCGGTGCTGGCCCTGAAAAAAGGCGCCCAGGTCATGTTTATCAAAAATGATCCCACAGGAGAGCAGCGGTTTTTCAACGGCCGGATCGGCACGGTTGAAGAACTGGATGCCGGCGGCATAAAGGTGGGCTTTGGCGGCCAGAGCCCCTCGGTATGGGTGGAGCCGCATACCTGGGAAAACAAGCGCTATGCCCTGAACAAGGAAACAAATGAAATCGCGGAAAAAACCGTTGGCACATTTGTGCACTTTCCCCTGAAGCTGGCCTGGGCCATTACCATTCACAAAAGCCAGGGCCTGACCTTTGACCGGGCGGTCATTGACGTGGACGGGGCATTTGCCGCCGGCCAGGTCTACGTGGCCTTATCCCGGCTCACCTCCCTGGAGGGTCTTGTGCTGACCAGCCCTTTCCGGTTCCGGCAAATGGACCGGGACCCGGCCCTGGACGCATTTGTCCGGCAGAAAAAAGAGCCCGAAGACCTGGAGCAATCCCTGCACCCGGCCTGCCTGGATTATTTGGCCCGCACCGTCAGGGATGCCTTTGATTTTTCCGGCCTGGTGCGGGAAATGGATTTTCATGTGCGCACCTACACCAAGGATGCGGCCCATTCCAAAAAACAGGCGCACCTGGACTGGGCCCGGTCCCTGCAGGCGGATCTGGGGCCGGTCCGGGAAGTGGGCGGCAAGTTCGTAAGACAACTGGACCGGATACTGGCCGACGATGGTGCTGATGGCGGCCTGGATTATCTGGCACAGCGGGTGGAGGCGGCCAAAGGATATTTTGAGCCGGTTTTCACCGGGTTCTGCGAACGCATCCGCCGGCACCTGTCTGAACTCAAAACCCAAAAAACCGGGTTGAAAAAATATATCACGGAAATTGAAACACTGGATCAGCAGTTTTCCGGACAGTTGCAGAAAATCGAAAAAGCAGCCGCCTTAATCAATACATTTGGCGGCGGAAAGGAGCTCACAAAAGCCGATCTGCCCGGTGCACAGCCGGAAAAGCCCGGGTCCGGATCTTCGGCCAAAGCCGGTGCGCCCAAAAACAAATCCAAACCCGGGAAAAAAACCGACACCAAAACCCTGACCCTTCAACTTTACCGCCAGGGCAAAACAGTGGACGAAATCGCCGAAGACCGCTCCCTGCACCCCCGCACCATCGAGGGCCATCTGGCCCACTGGATCGAACAGGGCGAAATTGCGGCCACGGAACTGGTATCAAAGGCGGATCTGGAGGAAATCAGCAAGGCCTTCAAGGAGCTGCAAACCCCTTATCTCAAGCCGGTTCACGAATTTTTTTCCGGCAGACATGATTATGCAACTCTTAAATTTGTCGCAGCTTTTTTACAGCACCGGCAAAAAGAATAACCCCCGGCGCCGGGGCGGAGATTTTAGTGGTCCGGCAACCGGGATGCCGGCTTCCCTGCCCAAAAGGTGTATGCTGCCAGCCGCGTTTGGCACAAGGCCCATGACAAGGTGGAAAAGCGATAAGCGTTATTGCTTTACAGTCCAGCTGGTTATGTTTTCGTAGTCCTCTCCCCGTATCTGAAACTGTTCCATGAGCACACGGGTTAATCCTTCGGGTATACTGCCCGAAAAGCGGACGTTGGCAAGGGTGTGGTCTTTATCGTCTGTTCCTTTCACATCAACGGTCACGGTTTCTGATTCCCCGTTATTCGTTACATGAGCCCTGAGGGTAACCAGATAGGTTGTCTTGCCTTTTTCCACATACACGGGCTCGATTTTTTCAACTTGTACCCGCTTTGTTTCGTTCTGGGCAAAAGCCGGAGAAATGCCTGTGTGCAAAAACAGTCCGAAAAAGACCGGCAGAACGATCATAAATGTAATTATTTTGGGTAGATAGAGTTTTTTCCGCATATTCCCGCAAGTCCTTGTTTGAAATTTTTACGAAACGAACCAAAAACCAACTATAAAGCAAGAAAATAATTTGTTTGTCAAGATAAATTTTTCAAGGCATAATCCTCTGAAAAAATACAAAATCATTAAATTTTCACGGCCCGGGACCTTTTCCGGAAAAAACCGGCAGGCATGCGCGTGACAGGTATTTTATGAGTTTTTTCAGGGAAGTATTATCAGGGCCCCGCAGGTATGAGGCCCGGTGACCTCGCCGATGATGCCGGCCTCAATTCCTTGTTCTTGGAGGATCCTGACCAGTTTTGACGCTTTTGATTCGGGCAGGGCCAGCAGCAGCCCCCCCGAGGTCTGGGGGTCAAAGAGAAGATCGGTTAAAATGGGATCAAGTTCCGGGGCAAAGTCAATACTGGGTTCGAAGAATTTCTTGTTGGCATAGGCCCCGGCCGGAAACAGCCCCATGCGCCCGAATTCCAGGGCCGACGCGATTACCGGGACCGCTGACACGGACAGGGAAATTTCTTTTTTTGAGGCCCGGGCCATTTCCAGCAGGTGCCCGGCAAGGCCGAATCCGGTTACGTCGGTGCACGCCCGCGGAGAAAATCCCTCTGCGGCCAGAGCTGTGGTTTTGTTTAATCGGGTGGTGATGGCAATGAGTTCACTGATTGTTTTATCGTCTGCCAGTTTGCCCTTGACAGCCGTGGCCAGAATTCCGGTTCCAATGGGTTTGGTCAGAATAATCTGATCGCCGGCAGCCGCCCCGCTGTTTTTCCAGACCGCATCCGGGTGTACCACTCCGGTTACAGACAAGCCGTATTTGAATTCCGCGTCATCCACGGAATGGCCGCCCACAAGCACGGCGCCGGATTCATGGATCACTTCCAGGCCCCCGGCCAGGGTGTCTTTTAACACGCTTTCAGGCAGGTCATCGGATGGAAAACACACGATGTTCATGGCCGTCAGGGGTCGGCCGCCCATGGCGTAAATGTCGCTCAATGCATTGGCTGCGGCAATCCGGCCGAAATCATAGGGTGAGTCAATGATGGGCGTGAAAAAATCCAGGGTCTGGATCAGGGCCGTATCATGGCTTAACTGATAGACCCCCGCGTCATCCGAGGTCTCCATTCCCACCAGAAGACGCGGATCGGTTTTGACGGGCAATTGTTGCACCACCCGGTCCAGCAACTCCGGACCCAGCTTGCCCGCTCAGCCCGAAGCCCGGGTTTTTTCGGTCAGCAGATATTTGGGAGTTGCGTTGTCAGCCATTGGCATTCCCGCAGGGTTTGAGCATTGATGGCACCGTAAAAGTCCAATGTCTGCGTTACGCGCGATTTCTCAGAGTTTCACGTACTGATAACTATTCTGCATTCTTCGAAATCGCGCAAGCCTTGATCTTGAACTTTTTACGAGCGCGTCAGCATTAAGATCATTAGAAACAATAAAACGGCAGCGGCATGATTGTAAAATAAAATATTTCAGGAAAATCGTAGCCGGCAATGGGCTTGGATGTAAAATGGATTATTTCAATAACATTTCCAGTATTCATTTAAAACATCGATTCAAAGCTTGTTATGGTTAATTATAGATAATATAAATAATTTTCCAACAATATATCGATATTATCAAATTGACATCTTTTTTGTGTTTTTATAAGAATTGATGACACCGTAAAAAGTCTGATTTCAAATGGTGCCGTAAAAAGTTCAAGATCAAGGCTTGCGCAATTTGGAAGAATGCAGCGTACTTATCTGTACGTGAAATTCTGAGAAATTGCGCGTAACGCAGATATTGAACTTTTTACGGTGCCATCAATAATAACTGTCTGAGGGCGGCGGTTTCTTGATTAAAGGAAAGCCGCTGTCCGGACGCATTTCAGAGAGCAATAGATATGGGCTACTGGTTTTTGCACGGCACATGACACTTCAGCAGCGATGCTGCCCGGTGCGGGCAGCCATGGGGTGTCAGCCGGAAAACCGGTAACAGCTGATTTCTGATCACTTTTTCTTTACCCGGTATTGACCCCCCCCTGCTTTATTACCCGGATTAACTCCGTCCTAAACCAAGCGCGCCATTGAAGTTTGCCTGCAGCCTGATGTTGTGCAGACGTTTCTGCCCCTGGCCCTGCCTTCCGGCCCTTGTGTACAGGCAAGGTCGCCGATGGGTCCGGAAAGCGGCTGTGTGGATTTTGGCAAAATCAAATAAACCTGAGTGAGGAGGAAAAATGCCTGATGGATCAGTTGGCAGTGTAATGATTGTCGGAGGGGGCGTCTGCGGTGTTCAAAGCGCTCTGGATCTGGCCAATTCAGGATATAAAGTCTATCTGGTGGAAAATAAGCCCGCCATAGGCGGTGCCATGTCTCAGCTCGACAAAACCTTTCCCACAAATGATTGTTCCATGTGCATTTTGTCTCCCCAGCTTGTGGAAGCCGGCAGGCACAGAAATATAGAGCTTTTGACCCTTTCTGAACTGGAGTCTGTTTCCGGCGGGGCCGGATGTTTTACCGTAAGGGTGCGGAAACGGGCCCGGAGCGTGGATGCTCAACAGTGCACCGGCTGCGGAAACTGTATTGAAGCCTGTCCTGTGCAGCAACATCAACTTTAAGAAAGGAGTTCTTATGTCCACATGGGAACCAAAAATAGCGGCCTTTTTTTGCAACTGGTGTACCTACGGCGCAGCTGATCTGGCAGGTGTCAGCCGTATGCAGTATCCCACGGGTATCCGGGTGATCCGCCTTCCCTGCAGCGGTCGGGTCAGTCCGAAGTTCATTCTTGCGGCATTGCGCAGCGGTGTGGACGGGGTCTGGGTGTCCGGATGCCACCCCGGCGACTGCCATTACATAGAGGGCAATTATTACGCAAGGCGCAAATTTGCACTTCTTAAAAATCTTCTGGAGCACATGGGAATTGAGCCCGGCCGCCTGCACTTTTCCTGGATCTCTTCGGCCGAGTCCACCAAGTTTGTTGAGGTTGCTGAGTTTGTCGTTGATTCTGTGAAAAAACTGGGGCCGGCCAATCGAATGATCAAGGAGCCGCCCGCGGCTGTTTTGTTTTAAAAGAGCCGTCTTTTTTACGGCAAATCCCTTTTGGGGCAGAAGCTCAAATACAGGGGCAATGGTGCTGGGCACCCCGCGGTCTTCAAAACCGCCGGCTTCGTCTGAAAAACGAAGAGGAGGTTCGATTCCCCTTGCCCCTTCCACTGGCTGGAAGACACAATGAACAGGTATTTTACCATCGGGGTTGCCGGTCATGCAGGTCACGGGAAAACCGCACTGGTGCAATCTCTGACAGGCATGAAACCAGATAAAGTCCGAGCGGGAAAAGACAAAAATCAATCCTCTCAATGCCTGATTGCCCCCTTGCAGTTTGCGTCCGGATTTCAGGCGGCCTTCGTGGATGTGCCGGCAAACCCGTCATATCTCAAAAACATGGTCCGGGGGCTGTATCCGGTGGATATGGCAATAATTGCTGTGGCCGCAGATGATGGGGTCATGCCTCAAACCCGGGAGCATCTTCAGATTGTTCAATGTCTGGGCATACACGCAGGACTGATTGTACTGACCAAAACCGATCTGGCTGACGAAGAGATCTGCTCGCTGGCTGAAATGGAAATCAACGATTTAACGGAAAACACATTTCTTGCGGATGCTCCGGTTTGCCGGTTTTCAACAACCCGGCCGGACAAATGGGGGCACCTTCTTGAAACCATAGAATCATGTGCTAAAAAATTGCCGCCCCGGCAAGCTGACCTTCCCTTTCGTCTCTGGATCGATCAGGTCAAGCAGTCAGCCGGTTTTGGAACAATAGTGACCGGAACCATTCTTCAGGGCAGGATCCGGGTAAATGAAACGGTGAAGATAGAACCCGAAGGCCGGCAAAGCCGGGTCCGGTTTATGGAAACCCATGGCATAAGAACAGGTTCGGCCGCAGCGGGTCAGCGGGTTGGAATCAATCTGCATAAAATCGCCTTTCAGTCGGTAAAAAAGGGAATGGTGCTCACGTCTCCGGAAACCGGAAGTGTTTGCCGGTTTATTAACGCGGAAACGGGGCTGTGGGAAAACGCTGGCCGGCCTGTAAACAGCCGGATCCGCATGCGGCTTTTTATCGGCACTGCCGTTGTAAGCGCCATGCTGGTTTTTATGGATACGGATTTTCTGGAGCCCGGCAGGAAATGTCTGGTCCAGTTTCGTCTCAACCGGCCTGTTTCATGCATGCCGGGAGACAGATTTGCAGTGTCTTTTTTAAATGACAACAGGCTGGTCGGAGGCGGGCGGGTGCTTGCGCCAAGTGATGAAAAATTCCGCAAAGCCAAAGCTTCCAGCCAGATCGCATGCCTGAAGGCCCTTCAGGAAAATGACAGCTCCGGATACCTTGGTGCAGTCCTTGACCGTTATCCGAATACACCGTTTTCCCCCGCAGACCTGGCGGATCGGTCCTTGTTCCCGGAATCCGTGTTTGAGGATGAAATCCGGCGCGGGCTTGGAAAAGACAAACTGATCCGGGTGGGTGACGGCGTGGTTAAAAGGCAGCAATATGAAAAACTGCTGCGGGAGGTAAGGGCTCTTTTTAAAAAACCGTCAGTCGGTCAAAAATCCATACAACCACGGTTTCATATCAGAGAGGTGGCTGACCGGCTGGGAATTTTGGGGGAATCGGAGGTTTTGCATCATGTGATGGCCCGGCTGTGCGCTCAGGGGCATCTTTGCCTGTTTAAAGGTTATTATCAGGTTCCCGCCCATTCTGTAAGGTTATCCGCTGATTATAAAAACCTGGCTTCAAGCGTCATGGAGTTTGCCAATGAGTGCGGATTAAAACCTTTTACAGCCGGCCATTTCAACAAAACTCACAATGATCAGTATGAAAAAGCAAGGGTGGAAAAAATCCTGCGGTTTTTGGTTTCGCAAAATAAATTGATTCCACTTGAAGGAGGAAAGTTTATCACTCCGGATGCTGTCAGGCAGATTCGCGAACGAATGGTGTCGTTTATCAAAGAGCAGGGAAAATTTTCAATCCGTGATTGTCACGATGTCTTCGGCTACGGCCGTTCCCAGGCCGTGGCGGTGCTGGAATACCTTGACGAAACAGGCATGACAAAGCGGCTGGAAAATTTCAGGGTCCTGGGCCCTGATGCCGGTTTGCCTGAATTTCAGCAGCAGAAATAAATTGATTATGGCCAAAATGCTTTAAGGAGATTTTAAATGGAACCCTTTGTTCTGGAAAAAGAAAAAAAAGAGCGATTCCTGGATCGTATTCGTGACATGGTGCCCGGCGGCGACCGCCTGGACCTTTGTCTGACCTGCGGCGCATGTGCATCAGGATGTCCGGCCACCGGCCTTGAAGGAATGGATCCGCGTAAATTTTTGCGCCTGGCGGTTCTGGGCCTTGATGATCAGATCGCCGGCCATCCGTGGGTATGGATGTGCTCCATGTGCATGCGCTGTACTCATGCCTGCCCAATGGGGATCAATATCGGGGCCATGGTATATGAAGCCCGCAATCTATGGCCCCGGGACCAGAGACCAAAGGGTATCCTGGGGTCCTGCGACATGGCCCTTCGCAATTCCAGCGGCAGTGCCATGGGCATTTCAGAGGATGATTTTGAATGGGTGATCGAAGACATCCTCGGGGAAGTCCGGGAAACCCAGCCGGCATGGAAAGACCTGCAGGCGCCTGTGGACAAAAAAGGGGCGCATTTTTTTCTGAGCCAGAATTCCAGGGAACCCGGAATTGAGCCCGAGGAAATGGTTCCTTTATGGAAAATCCTCCACATTGCCGGTGTTGACTGGACATACAGCAAACGGGGTTGGGGCGGAGAAAATTACTGCATGTTTCTGGCAGATGACCAGAGCTGGGAAAAAGTGACCCGAAACACCATAGAGTCTGCAATGGATCTGGGCTGCAAGGTGTATCTCAACACCGAATGCGGCCATTCCACTTATTCAGTGTGGATGGGCCAGAAAAAATTCAATATTGATACGCCCCTTCAGATCGAACCCATTGTGCCCCATTATGCCCGATGGATCCGGGAAGGCAGGCTAAATCCAAACTCTGAGTGGAACCGCGATCTGAAAATCAAGTTTACAGTGCAGGATCCCTGCCAGCAGGTCAGAAAAAGCTTTGGTGATCCCCTGGCCGAAGATCTGCGGTTTGTTGTCAAAGCCTGTGTGGGGGAAGAAAATTTCATTGATATGGTCCCGAATCGTTCCAATAACTATTGCTGCGGCGGGGGCGGCGGTTACCTGCAGTCCGGGTATAACGAGGCGCGCCTGAAATATGGGGAGCTTAAAAAAGACCAGATTCTGGCAACAGGGGCACATTATTGTGTAACTCCTTGTCATAACTGTCATGACCAGATCCATAAACTCGCAGAACATTACCAGTGCGGATATCACACCATTCATCTCTGGACCTTGCTCGCCTTGTCCCTGGGCGTTCTGGGTGAAAATGAACGCACCTACCTGGGAGAGGATCTGCAGGATGTCAAACTGCCGGAAGCCTGATGCCGGAAAAGTTGTCAATAACGTGTAAAAACGAATGCAATGGAGGCTCTTGTGAATCATCAGGACCAGCCCGTTGGAGCTGTAATGGTCATTGGGGGAGGAATAGCCGGAATCCAGGCTTCTCTGGATATGGCTGATTCAGGTTTCCGGGTATACCTTGTGGAGGAAAAGCCGGCAATAGGCGGGGTTATGGCCCAGCTGGACAAGACTTTTCCCACAAATGACTGCGCCATGTGTGTGATATCCCCGAAATTGGTTGAAGCCGGCCGGCATCTCAATATCGAGCTTTTGTCTTATGCGCGGGTGCGTTCGGTGTCCGGAAGCGCCGGGGACTTTAACGTGGAAGTTTTGCAGCAGCCCCGGTACGTGGATATGGAAAAGTGTACCTCATGCGGAGAGTGCGGGCAAGTATGTCCGGTTGAACGCCCTGATGATTTCAATCAGGGACTGGGCAGCCGCAAGGCAATATACAAGCTCTATCCCCAGGGCATGCCCGCTGCCTACGCAATTGAAAAACGATCCATTGCCCCGTGCAAGGCGACCTGTCCGGCCCATGTCAGCATTCAGGGCTATATTGCCTTAATCAACCAGGGTAAATACAGGGAAGCTGTCGCGCTTTTCCGGGACGCCCATCCGTTTCCGGGGGTCTGCGGCCGGGTCTGCCATCATCCCTGCGAAAGCGCCTGCACCAGAAACGACTATGACCAGCCCCTGGCCATCCGGGAGCTTCATCGTTTTCTGGCTGACTGGGAAACCCAGGCGGGCGAAAAAGTCCTTCCTCAGGCAGGAGAAAAAAAACGCGACGAAAAAGTGGCTGTTATCGGTTCAGGCCCGGCAGGCCTTGCCGCAGCTTCTTTTCTGGCCCGCAGGGGCTATGGTGTTACCATTTTTGAAAAACTGCCTGTTGCCGGCGGCATGATGGCCGTGGGCATTCCTGAGTACCGGCTTCCCAGGGACATTCTCCTGCGGGAAATCGATATCATTTCCGAGCAGGGCGTTGAAATAAAGACAGAAGTGACTTTCGGCAAAGACATCACTTTTGACAGCCTGAAGGCAGACGGCTATTCGGCAGTGTTTATGGCCATAGGACTTCACAAGGGCCGCAGCCTCGGTATTGAAAACGAGGATGCCGAGGGCGTGCTTCAGGGCGTTGATTTCCTGAGGGAAACAGCCCTGGGAAATGATGTGCCCGTCGGCAAGGATGTACTTGTAATCGGCGGCGGAAATGTGGCCATTGACGTGGCATTGACGGCCAAACGAAAAGGGGCTGAAAATGTGACCATGGTTTGTCTGGAAAAACGCGAAGAAATGCCGGCCTGGGAATATGAGATTGAAGAGGCCCTGGAAAGTGACATCAAAATTGTCAACTCCTACGGACCAAAAAGTTTTTTCATAAACAAGGAAAACAAATTTTCCGGCATCGAGTTTAAGACCTGCACTGCGGTTTTTGACCGGGACGGACGGTTTAACCCGGGGTATGACGAAAATGCCTGTGAGGCCTTTTTTGGCGACACCGTGATTGTGGCCATCGGCCAGGCAGCAGACACCTCGGATCTTCAAGATCAGAATGTTCCCATGAACCCTGTGGGCCTGGAAGGCGATCCAATTACCTTGCAGAGTCCCATGGAATGGGTTTTTTCCGGGGGCGACGCCTTTTACGGGCCCAAGTCTGTGGTGGATGCCGTGGCCTGCGGCAGAGAGGCGGCTGAAAGCATTCACCGCTATATCAGCGGCCTGGATCTGCATGAAGGCAGAAAAAAGGAATGGACCTATGAAAAGCCCGACATCATCAACGTAGCTCACAAGGAGCGCACCCCTGTTAAGTGTCTGGATCCCGAAGCCAGGGAATGCAATTTTCTGGAGGTTTCTTTCGGCTACAACGAAGACGAGGCCCGCACGGAAGCCGAGCGTTGTCTGAAGTGCGGCATCTGCTCTGAATGCTACCAGTGTGTCAAGGCATGCCTTGCCGGCGCTGTGGATCATTCCATGGAAGCACAAACCCGTGTGATCAATGTGGGCGGCATTATACTGGCTCCCGGTTTTACGGCATTTGATCCATCCGGTTTGGATACGTATGCTTATGCAAAACATCCCAATGTTGTCACCAGCCTGGAATTCGAACGCATCCTGTCGGCTTCAGGCCCCTTCCGGGGCCACCTGGTCAGGCCCATGGATCACAGGGAACCGGAAAAGATAGCCTGGATTCAATGCGTGGGCTCCAGAGATATCAATAAGTGCGACCATTCCTATTGCTCATCGGTTTGCTGCATGTATGCCGGAAAACAGGCGGTTATAGCAAAAGAGCACAGTCCGAATGACCTGGACACGGCAATTTTTTTCATGGATATGCGGACTTTTGGTAAGGAATTTGAGCGCTATTATCAACGGGCAAAGACCGAAAGCGGGGTCAGGTTTATCCGTTCCAGGGTCCATACGGTGGCGCCCGTGGAAAACGGGCGCCTCAGTCTTCGCCATGCCACTGATTCTGGGGATCTGATTGAAGAATCTTTTGATATGGTGGTTCTTTCAGTCGGCCTGGAGGCGGATAAAAGCCTTGCAGACCTTGCCGGCCGCCTGGGTATTGAATTAAACAACCATGGTTTTGCTCAAACCAGTGCCCTTGCGCCTGTCTGCACATCCAAGGATGGCATTTTTGCATGCGGCGCCTTTCAGGAGCCAAAAGATATTCCGGCTTCTGTCATGGAAGCTTCAGCAGCAGCCTGCCTTGCCACAGAAAGACTTTCAGCCCGACGTCATACCCAGACCATGTCTGTGAACCTGCCTGCCGAGACAGATGTTTCCAAGGCGCCTCCAAGGGTGGGCGTATTTGTATGCAACTGCGGCATCAATATCGGAGGTATTGCCGATGTGCCGGCCGTTCGTGATTATGCGGCAACGCTTGAGAATGTGGTTCACGTGGAAGACAATTTATTTACCTGCTCCCAGGATACCCAGGACAAGATGAAAAACGTGATTATTGAAAAGGGTATCAATCGTGTTGTGGTGGCATCCTGCTCCCCCAGAACCCATGAAGCCCTGTTTCAGGAAACCATCCGCGAAGCCGGACTTAATCCGTACTTGTTTGAAATGGCCAATATTCGCGATCAAAACACCTGGGTGCACATGAACGAGCCTGAGCGGGCTACAAAAAAGGCAAAAGCCCTGGTGCGCATGGCCGTTGCCAAAGCTGTTTGCACAGAGCCTCTGCATCAGGTGGACATGGCGGTAACGCCCGCGGCCCTGGTGGTGGGCGGGGGGATTGCAGGAATGGAGGCCGCCCTTGGCATCGCCAGGCAGGGGTTTAGTGCGCATCTTGCAGAAAAGACCGGCCGCCTTGGAGGTGTGGGCCTTAAGCTGAACACCACCTGGTTAAGCGAGCCTGTTGGATCTTATGTGGCGGAACTGATCCGTGAGGTGACCGGCCATCCTCTGATCCGGACTTATCTCAATGCCGAACCGGTTGAAACCAGTGGCGTAATCGGCAATTTTTCAACCAGACTGATCAGTAAAGACAGCAAAGGCGCCCCGGTTTCAATAAACATTTCCCATGGTGTCACCATCCTGGCCACTGGTGGAAAGGAATACAAGCCGGTTGAATATTTATACGGCCAGCACTCCGGAATCATGACGCATCTGGACCTGGATGCCGCCCTGCGGACCGGTGCTTCGAAAATTGACGATGCCGCAACTGCAGTGTTTATTCAGTGTGTGGGCGCCAGAAACGAAGAAAGGCCTTATTGCAGCAAAGTCTGCTGCACTCACAGCATAAAAAGCGCCCTTGCCCTCAAGGAGCGAAATCCGGATATCTGTATATATGTTTGTTACCGGGATATCCGCACTTACGGTTTTCGCGAGGATCTTTACCGCCGGGCCCGCAATGCCGGCATTGTCTTTATACGCTATGATGCTGATAATCCACCCGCGGTACGGCAAACAGATGAGGGCTGTCTCCATCTGACCATATCAGATCATGTGCTGCAGATCCCCTTGGAACTCCGTCCGGATCTGCTTGTGCTGGCTGCAGCGGTCATACCAAACGAAAACAGGGAACTGTTTGAATTGTTGAAGGTGCCTGTCAATTCCGATGGTTTTCTTGTGGAAGCGCACGCAAAACTCCGACCCGTGGATTTTGCTTCGGAAGGCATTTTTATGGCGGGCCTTGGGCATTGCCCAAAGCCTGTTGAAGAAAGTATCGCCCAGGCAAAAGCGGTTGTGTCCCGGGCCGCAACCATACTTTCAAGAAAAAACATTGCAGTGGGCGGCGTGGTGGCGGATTTGCAGGAGCCTTCACGTTGCGCCTGCTGCCTGGTTTGTGTGAGAAGCTGTCCCTATGGGGTGCCGTATGTACAAGACGGGCGGGCGCATATCAATCCGGCAGAATGTCACGGGTGCGGGGTGTGCGCAGCTGAATGCCCTGCCGGTGTTATTACCCTGAAACATTTTACAGACAGGCAGATCCTGGCAAAACAATCTTGTCTGGTGGCATAGATTAATTGATGGGAAACCTTTGTGAACAGGATAAGACCACCGGCAATTTAAGTTCGGTGCATCGGAAACGGAGGAAGAATGACAACCGGTTTTGAACCTGAGATATTGATGTTTTGTTGCAGATATTGCGCCTATGCCGCAGCTGATCTTGCAGGGTCCATGCGGCTGACGTATCCGGCCAATATAAAAATTCTCCAGGTCCCGTGTACCGGGCGGGTTGATGTCATTCATCTGCTAAAGGCTTTGGAAAGCGGTGTGGATGGCGTTTTTGTGGCCGGATGCTTGAAAGGTGAATGTCATTTTCTGCAAGGCAATCTCCGGGCGGAAAAAAGAGTGTTTGCGGTCAAACAGATTCTTTGTGCCATTGGCATGGATCCGGAAAGGGTTGGCATGTACAACCTTTCATCTGCCATGGGGCCTCGGTTTGCAGAGATCGCAGATGAGATTGTAAAAAAGATAAGTGATCTGGGGCCGAATCTGATTAAAAGCGCGGCGCACAAAAACGTCACTGTTCACAGAATCTGAAAGACAAACCATATGTCAAAACCACTTGTCGGAGCTGTAATGGTAGTGGGCGGCGGCGTTGCCGGAATTCAGGCCGCGCTGGACCTCGCTGATTCGGGGTATAAGGTTTTTCTGGTGGAAAAGAGTGCTTCCATCGGGGGGGTTATGGCCCGGCTGGACAAAACTTTTCCCACAAATGATTGTTCCATGTGTATTCTTTCGCCCAAGCTGGTCGAGGTGGGGCGCCATATCAATATAGAGCTTTTGACCCTCTCAGAGGTAAACACCATATCAGGCGAGGAAGGCAACTTTGAAGTAAGTATAACCCGGCACCCACGATATGTGGATATGGACAAATGCATCGCCTGCGGTCTCTGTGCTGAAAAATGTCCCACCAGCGTTCCCGATTCTTACGACGGCAACCTTGCCAGCCGCAAAGCCATCTATGTTCAGTATGCCCAGGCAGTGCCGCTTAAGTATGCCATAGATCCTGAGTCCTGCATTAAGCTGACCAAGGGCAAATGCGGAATCTGCCGGAAAAAATGTCCGACTGGTGCGGTTGACTATGAGGATACAAGAAAAGATATTTTCCTTAATGTCGGTGCCGTGGTGATTTCCCAGGGCGCTGAAACCTTCGACCCGGCCGTACACGACACCTTCGGGTATAAAAAATATCCCAATATTGTCACAAGCCTTGAGTTTGAGAGAATCCTTTCGGCATCCGGCCCTTACGGGGGCCATCTCGTCCGGCCCTCGGACGAAAAGGAACCGGAAAAAATTGCCTGGCTCCAGTGCATAGGTTCCAGGGACGCGCATATCGGGGCCAGAGGTTATTGCTCCGGGGTGTGCTGTACCTATGCCATCAAAGAGGCGATGCTGGCAAAGGAGCACAGCAAGTCAGGCCTTGATACGGCAATTTTCTACATTGATATCCGAACAAACGGCAAAGACTTTGAAAAATACTATAACCGGGCAAAGGAGGAAGCGGGCATCCGGTTTATCAAAAGCAAAGTCACAGAAGCGCTCCCGGTGGACGGCACCGGCGGGCACCTGATCCGCTATATCAATGAATCCGGGAAAAGGTGCGAAGAAGAATTTGACATGGTCGTTCTTTCAGTGGGTCTGGGTGTCACAAATCAGGGGGCTGAGCTTGGCAAAAAACTCGGTGTGGATCTCAACCATTACAACTTTGCGGAAACAAGCAGTTTTTCCCCGGTTGAAAGCTCTGTTGCCGGAATTTATGTATGCGGGGCCTTCCAGGGTCCCAAGGATATCCCGTCATCTGTTATTGATTCAAGTGCGGCTGCAGGAGTGGCGGGTTCAAGGCTTTCCGGCTCAAGATGGCGCCTGACAAAGACAAAGGAAGTGAAAAAGGAAAAAAATGTTGCCGGGGATCGGCCCCGTATCGGTGTATTTGTTTGCTGCTGCGGCACCAATATTGCCGGGGTGGTGGATGTGACAGCAGTTGTTGAGTCTGCAGAGAAACTACCCAATGTGGTTTACGCTGAACAAAACATGTTCAGCTGCGCCCAGGGTACCCAGGACAAAATTGCGGAACTTATCCGGGAAAAAGATCTCAACCGCATTGTGGTGGCGGCCTGCTCGCCCAAGACCCATGAACCCCTTTTTCAGGAAACGCTTCAAAGCGCCGGTATCAACAAATATCTTTTTGAAATGGTCAATATCCGAAATCAGTGCTCCTGGGTCCACAAACAGGCACCGGAAGAAGCCACGCAAAAGGCTATGGATCTGGTGAAAATGTCTGTGGCAAAAGCAGCCCGGGTGCAACCCCTAAAAGAGCCGATCCTGCAGATAAACCAGCGGGCAATGGTTATCGGAGGGGGTATTGCCGGAATGATTGCCGCAGATAATCTGGCCCAACAAGGTTATGCGGTGGATCTTGTGGAACGCCAGGCCCGCCTGGGGGGCAATGCCCTGTCCTTGTATAAAACCTGGAAAGGCGAAGACATTGCCGGCTTTGTAAAGGAGATGGTGGAAAAAGTTGAAAAAAATCCAGGCATAACAGTGCACGCCGGCTCGACCATCAAAAAGGTGGACGGGTTTGTGGGCGCCTTTGGAACGACCCTAGAAAAAGAGGGCTGCCGGGAGGTCCTTGATCACGGTGTGACAATAATTGCCTCGGGTGCCTCGGAGCTTAAACCCGAAGGTCAGTATCTGTATGGAACAGATGACAGGGTGATAACCGGCCTTGAACTCCAAGCCCGCCTTGCCCGCAGGGATGAATCATTGGATAACGTAGAGACAGCCGTTTTTATCCAGTGCGTTGGCTCCAGGATTCCCGAAAGGCCATATTGCTCAAAGCTGTGCTGCGCCCAGTCCATAAGAAGCGCCCTTGAGCTCAAAGAAAACAAACCTGAAACCGAAGTTTTTATCATCTACAGGGACATGCGCCCCTATGGATTAAGAGAGGATCTCTACAGGGAAGCAAGGCAAAAAGGGATCAGGTTTCTTCGTTACAATTTTGACAAAGGCTTAGATGTAACCAATGGAAAGGGCTGCCTTAAGGTAAGTTTCACAGATTTTGTATTAAGGCGCAAAATGGTACTTTCCCCGGATATGCTTGTTCTTGCCGCTGCCATAGTACGGGAGAAAAACGATCCCCTGGCAAGATTTTTCAAAGTAACCCAGAATGACGACGGCTTTTACGTTGAGGCCCACCTGAAATTAAGGCCTGTGGATTTTGCCACAGACGGGGTCTTTCTATGCGGTCTGGCCCACGGCCCCAAACCCGTGGACGAATCAATCGCACAGGCCCAGGCTGCAGCCGCAAGGGCGGTAACGCTTCTTTCAGCCGGATCCATTCCGGTAAGCGGCACCGTGGCCCAGGTTAATCCCCGGCTTTGCAGCAGCTGCGGGGTCTGTGTGTCTGTATGCCCCTATTCCGCCCCCAGGTTTAGTGAAAAAACCGACAAGGCTGAAATTGAATCCGCTCTGTGCAAGGGCTGCGGATTGTGCGCGGCTTCCTGCCGCTCGGGGGCCATTGCACTGAAGGGCTTTGATGACCAACAGATAACATCGATGATCATGTGTGCCTGATCAAGTGCGATTGAACGGCAAACAATGATTGAAAAAATGGATGAATGCGGTCTTCAGGCCGTTTTGTCTGTTTGTTTGTGCATGTGCTCATGGGGTTGGGCCTCATGGCCGGCATGATCGTGCTCGTGGTACCGGCGCGGGGCATGGTCGTGGCTTTGGTCCCGGCCCGGATGGGTGTGAACAAACCGGTGGGCATGGGTGTGGGTATGCTCGTGGAGATGTTCGTGCACCATGTCTCCGTGCCGGTGAGGGTGGGTGTGCAGGTGCTGATGCTCGTGGGTGTGCTCATGTTCGTGCTGCAGGGCCCGGATGTCTCTGGTGCACCTGAGCCTGTACATGCAGGACAATCCGTTTAAATCCCCGAGCCTTTGGTCTTCCATGAAGGCCTGCATGGGCAGGTCTTCCATGATCCTTCCCTGGTGCATCACCAGGGTTCGGCGGGTGAGCTGTTGGATAAAGAAGATGTCGTGGCTCACAAGCAAAAGGGTTGTGTGGAGCTTTTGCAGAATGTCGAGCAGCAGTTGTTCCCCCCGGGGGTCAAGGCCTGCTGTGGGCTCGTCTAAAATCAGCAGTTCCGGCTCCATGACCAGAACACAGGCCAGGGCCAGCCGCCGGCGTTCTCCCCCGGACAGATGCAGGGGGACGCGGTCTTCATAGCCTTCCATATGCACCATCGAAAGGGCTTCGGAGACCCGGGCTGCAGTTTCGGCCCGGGTGCAGCCCAGTTGGCGCAGGCCGAATGACAGTTCCTCCCGAACGGTTGAGCAGAAAAGCTGGTCTGCGCAATCCTGGAAAACCATGCCGATTTTGCGCCATATGCGCTTTCGTGTCCGCCCGGTGACGGTTTTTCCGTCGTAGAGATACTCTCCCCGTCCCTGACACAGGCCCGTGAGACAAGACAGAAGGGTGCTTTTGCCCGCACCGTTTTCACCCACAATGGAAATGCGTTCGCCTTTGCGGATCAGCAGGTCAATGCCCTGCAGGGCTGGGGTGCCGTCGGGATAGCGGTAGCAATAGTTCTGCAGCTGCACAAGTGCCCGGCCCGGGTCTTTTGCCGAAACCGGCCGGAGCCGGCAGCTGGCATCATCCGGACCGGCATCGGGACTTTCAGGTGCAACCACCAGTCGGAAGGAAAAATCCAGGCCGTGTTCGCGCAGGGTCCGGCGCTGGGAGACCAGTTCGCGCATGGTATAGTCGTGCTGCACCATCCCGTGGTTCAGGACGATGGCCCGCTGGCAGAGCTCATATAAAAAAATCAGATCATGGCTGATGCAGATCAGGGTGCCGGAAAAATCCTTGAGCAGGTCCAAAAATACCTGTTCCTGGCCGGGATCCAGGTTGGCCGTGGGTTCGTCGAGCAGCAGCACTTGGGGTTCCATGGCCAGAAGGCCGGCCAGGGCGGCGCGCTTTTTCTGGCCAAAGCTCAGGTTGTGGGGCGCCTTGTAGGCCAGGTGCAAAAGCCCCACCCGGTCAAGGGCCCGGCCGGCGGCCAGCTGGGCTTCCTGTTGGGGCAAACCCTGCTGTCGGGGGCCGAAGGCCGCATCTTCAATTATCGTATGCATGAAAAGCTGATCGTCCGGGTCCTGAAACAGCACCCCGATTTCCAGCCGGCCGCGATCCAGGTTTTCTCCTGCAAGGGGCTTGTCCCTGTACCGGACTTGCCCGCCGGCAGGGGCAAGCAGTCCTGAGAGCAGTTTTATCAGGGTTGTTTTTCCCGAACCGTTCTGCCCCGCCAGTGCGACGCGCTCGCCCGGGCGGATTTCCGCGCTGACCCCGGACAATGCCGCAGTACCGTCGGGATACTGATAGGACAAACCACAGACCTTAAAGAGCAAAGGGCCTGAAGCCGGCCGGGGTTCTCTTATTTCATGGGTTTCATGCATCCGTACCCCTATAATATGATCCGGTCCCAGACCACCAGCGCCGCGGCAACAGTCAGCCAGGCAAGGCAGATAAACAGGTCGGATGCGCACAGGCGCAGCTTTACGGGTTCCGGAAACCGGCCCTGATAGCCCCTGGCGCGCATGGCGTCAAATACCCGTTCGGTACGTTCAAAACTGCGCACAAACAGCATCCCCAAAAAATTGGCCACAGTGCGCAGGGTTGCAGTGTCTGTGCGCTTGCGAAAGCCGCGTACCTGCATGCCCGCTGACATGCGCCGGGCTTCATGGCTGAACACGTGAACGTAGCGGTTGCTCAACAACACCATCTGGGCCGCCATCTCCGGCACGCCGAGCCGGCAGAGTCCGTGGAGGGTAACCGGCAAAGGCGCGGTTGACAGCAGGGGTTCCATGAGCATGGCAATGGCAACAGCCCTGGCGGCGATGGTTGCTGCAAGTAACAGGCCCCGAAAATTAAGGGTCAGCCACTCCACACCGCCAAACACCACCAGGGTGTCTCCGGAATGGGGGGGCACGGTAAACGGCATCACCACCAGCAGCATGCCCAGAAAACCGGCAAGCGCCAGCAAGCGCAGCATCAGCCGGGCAGCCGGCACCCTTATCATCACAGCCACGGAGAGGGATATGACCACTGCCGCCAATGCTGCAGCAAGGTGGTCAAGGGAGGCCACCACAAAACTGAAAATCAGGATGGTGACGATCTTGCAGCGCACGTCCCATTTGTGCAGAAAAGACCCCCCCTGTTTTTCATCTGCCAGGGGCGGTACGGACCAGTCCGGATCCCGGTCTGCTGCGGTTTTTCTCCGGGCGGTTCTGCGCAAGCCCGCCACACCGGCCCAGAGGGCGGTTATGGGCAGGATCACCAGCAGGGGCAGATACCAAAGGGGGATATGATGGATAATTTCAGTCATGAGATTCTTTTTTGGGAGTCACAAGCCCTGTTTCCAGCAGTTCCGGTTTTACCCGGAACAGAAATCCGATGGTAAGGGCGCTGACCGCCCCTTCAATAACAATGACCGGCACATGGGCCGCCATGGCAATTTTTGCCACGCCGAAAAAATCCTCGCCCCCGGCGGCCAGAAAGCCGGCCAGAAAAACGGCCGCCATGGCCGTACCCGTTGCCCCGGCAGCGGCTCCGGCAGCCGCGTGTCTCATATGGGTGTTGCCTTTTAGCGCCTGAAACAGCCATCCGCAGGCAATGGCCGGCAGCCCCATCATCAGGGCATTGGCGCCCAGGGCCGTCAGCCCCCCGAACTGAAACAGCAGGCATTGCAAAAGCAGGCCCAGCCCTATTGCAATAAAGGCAACAGGGCCCAGCAGAGCCCCGGCCAGCCCGGGCAGGAGCAGGTGGGCGCTTGTGGGTCCCAAAGGGATGTGCACCAGGGAGGCCACGAAAAACGCGGAAGTCACCACCGCCACCTTGGGAAGCTGATCGCTTGTGGTACGGCGCGCACTCCAGGCGGCCAGCGCGGCGGATACCGCATATCCGCCCAGGGTCACGGAAACCGGAAGCACCCCGTCAGAAATGTGCATGATCTATCCTTTCCGGCGCGCAGCCACCAGGGCCGCGGCTCCGAACAGGCCCAGGATGTACCCGATGCCGGCAAACACCTCCCGGATGCCGGGTTCATCCATCCGGGCGCCAAGGGCGGCAATCTCCCGGCGGACTTGCCTGAGTTCTGCGGATAACTGGCGGTTTTGTTTCTCCAGAAGTTCTGTTACAGCCTTGCAGTCTGTTTCCCCGGGGCTTTGGGCACAGGTCGGGCCCGGTGCTGCCGCAAGCAATACAAGGAGCACGAAAATAATCGCGCTGGTTCGCATCATGGCTTCTCCCCGGATTTTATTTCAGCTTCCACCCTGGATTTTTTCAGGATAAAGCTGCTTTTATGTCCCATTCCGGCGTCAATGACAATCCTGAAATCATCGGCTTTGGGGATTTCAAACGCAAAAAGGCCCTGTTTGTCGGTCTCGCCTTCTGCCACCAGGTTATCGCTGCTGTCATATACTTTCAGCCGGCCGTTTGCAACCGGGTCACCGTTTTGAAAATAGCTTTCCGTGTAGATTTTTCCGCTGTCCGCATAGGCAAACACGCTGACCTTGTGGGCCGATGCGCTTGCGGCAAACAAAAGCAAACACGCTGCGGCCGCTGCAAGAAAATATGTTCGGGTTTTCATCATTGCCTCCGTTTTCGGGTGTTATTTCACGTCCCGGGTCCGGACCCAGTATACGGCGCCGATTTCCACATTTTTTTCCTCCCCCTTGTGCTGCCGGGTCCAGTCTGCTTCAGTCAGGGCGGAAAAGCCCCACCACCCGGCTTTGGGCATGGCATAGGTGAAAACCCCGCCGGCATCGGCACGGACAACCTGGGTGACATAGGGCGAAAAAGGTGGCTCGATATACCCGCTGTCTCCGGCGGATTCGTTGAGATATTCCACCTCCACTTCAGCGTGTGCTGCGGGCTGGCCGTTTACCAGCACCCGGCCGGTAAATACGTTGCCCGTCCACAGGCCGTAGGGCCGGGTCAGGGGCACGATTTCGGTTTCCAGGCCCACGGGCTGGTCCCAGCCCTGCTCCAGTGCGTAGGCGTTTACGCAGACCTTGGTGTAATGCTTTATAAACAGATCCTCTGCCGGCTCCCAGTAGGCTTTGGGCTCGGTGTAAAACGTATAATCCCCGGGCCGCTGGATGGGGTAGAGGGCTTTCCAGAAGGTATCGTTTTTTTTCTGGCCCGGACTTTTGCCGCCAGCCGGTTTCAGGCGCCCTGTGAGATCGGTTTTTTTGCCATTGTGCATCACCCCGAAGGTTTCGGGTTTTTCCATTTCCATATACTCCATCTCCACGGGGTGGAGGAACTTGATTTCAAGGGCGAGGTCTCCCTCGTGCTGTTGGGTGACAATGTCTTCTGAGGGAATAATGGCACCGAAATGGGCTTGCCCGGGTACGGGTGCAAAGATGACAACTGCTGCGATCAGGGCGGCCAGGGTTGAAAACCATTTGCGCATGGGGTGTTTTCCTTTCCTTGGGTTGAATCAAAAAAAGCCACAAAGGCGCTTTATTGTAAAGCAAGAGCCTTCGTGGCTTTGTAGGCGGCACATCAATTTTGCTTAAACCGCAAAATCCAGATGCGTTTCTGAAAGAAATGGAAAAAAGAGCCTGCAAGCCCTATCAAACGACTTCAGCCGCAGATTTTGCACTGTTTATAGCCGGTCCTGCCGTCAATGTCAAGACCCAAAATTATTATCGGAAAATTTCCGGCGGCGGGGTAAATCCGCCCAGAACATCGGCAAACAGCTCTCCGGCTTTAATCGGGGTGCGGTCTTCAAGATAAGGGCCCACGATCTGGATGCCCACGGGCAGGCCGTTGTTTGTAAAGCCTGCGGGAACAACCGTGGAAGGCAGGCAAGCCACCCCGATAAGACCGGCCCATCCCATCAGGTTCATGTAGGGCAGCGGCTGTCCGTTTACGTTGATACGCCGGTCATAAACATACTGGTGATCGTGTTCGATTGCCGGCACGGCCGCCGCCGGGCAGATCAGCACGTCAAATTCGCCGAAAAAATCCGCCCATTTCTGCCGGATTTGCTGGCGCTGTCGGTTTCTCATTTCCCAGTCCCGGTAAAGCTGGGTGGCCCCCCGAAGATGTCTGGCCAGGTAGGACTGGTCGTCTGCGGAAAGGTTTTTTACATTCCCGCGCCATTTGGCAAAATACTTCTCAGGCGTGTCTGTGCCCATGACCCCGGCCAGAAGGCTTAAGAAACAGTCATGGCTTTGGGCAAAATCCACATCCGGCCGCCTTCTGCGGATATCCGCGCCATTGCCGGCAAGGTTGTCCACTGCGGCCTGGATGACATCTGCCACTGAATTGTCTACCGGACACGCAGGATCATCTAACCAGAGTCCGATTTTCAGCTCCTTTAAACTGTTTTTACGGGCCTCGGGCAGCCGGATTTGCCAGGCGCGTCTTTGGGCCGGCTCAGGGGCAACCAGGATCTCCATTGCCAGGGAAATGTCCTGAATGCTTCGGGCCAGGGGGCCCACCACCATTATGTCGGTACTGCTGCCGTGCTCGCCGGTGAAAAGGCCCGGTGCCGGCGGGATGTGTCCTTTCTGCGGAACAATGCCGTAGCTGGGTTTGTGGCCGTAAATTCCACAGAAATGAGCCGGCGTGCGGATGGATCCGCCGATATCGCTTCCGATCTCCAGGCAGGTGAGCCCTGCAGACAGGGCGGCTGCCGCCCCGCCTGACGATCCGCCGGGGGTGCGCTGGGTGTTCCAGGGGTTGCTGGTTTGGCCGTAGACCTTGTTGAAGGTCTGCAGGTCGCCGCCGTAGAGGGGAACGTTGGTTTTGCCGAAAATCACGGCCCCTGCATCCAGATAGGCCCGGACCACTTCGGCGTTGTTTCCGGGCATGTGGTTCTGCAATGCCGGTGCCCCTGAGGTGCAAGGCATGCCCTGGACTTCCAGCGTATCCTTGATGGTTACGGGCACCCCGTGAATCGGTCCCCATGAAAGGCCCCGGGCCAGGGCTTCGTCTGCCTGCTGAGCCCGTTTTCGTGCGGCCTCCGGACAGGTCTGGACAATGGCGTTTAGCTGCGGGTTAAATTGTTCGACCCGCTTTAGGTATAAATCCAGCATCTCCGCGGCAGAAATCCGGCCGTCCCGGATCGCGGCGGCGGCTTGGACGGCGCTTTGAAAAGCCGGCTCGTTCATTTCAACACCTTTCAGGCCTGCCGGGGCAGCAGGGAAACAAAGGCACTGCCGGGACCGGTGTGCACGGATATCGTGGCGCCGGCTTCTGCCATGGGGATGCTGTCAGCCGGCTTGCCCACGGCTGCGGCCAGCTTTTCCCGGGTTACCATAACCTCTTCAAGGTTGCCGGCATAGCCCATCAAGATTTCACATTTTCCGTTAAACCGGTTGAAAGCTTCCTCGGCCATTGAAACCAGACGCTTTAAAGCGGGCTTTTTGCCCCGGTGCCGGTCAATCGGATTCAGCCGGCCTTCCTTGAGTTCAATGATGGGCTTGAAATCGAGCATATTGCCCACAAATGCGTCAAATGCATTAACCCGCCCGCCTTTTTTGAGCCAGACCAGATTGTCCACAGTAAAGCTCAGAAAAGCATTTTTTTTGTAAGGTTCCAGGGCTTTTTCCAGGGAGGCCGGAGATGTTCCGTTTCGGAGAAATTCTGCTGCCTTTTTAACCACAAGCGCAAGGCTGACGGCCACATTTTCCAGGTCCAGAATGTGGACCCGGGCGGCGTCTTTTTCGCCCATAAACTGCCGGGCTGCACAGGCGCTTTTGTAGTTTCCGGAAATATGTTTGGACAGATGAAAAGAAACCACCTCGTCGTACTTCTGCAGCAGGCGGTCGTAGAGCTGAGTGCATTCAAAGGGATAAAACGGGGTGGTGTAGACCTCTTTTTTTTTCCGCAGATTTTTGAGTACCTCAGCGTTGCTGATGGTTTTGCCGTGGAGGTGATCCTTGCCGTTTACAAATATGTGGACCGGCAAAATATTTAAGCCCAGCTGTTCCGCCATTCCCGGGGGGAAATCAGCGGTGGAATCGCAAACCAACGCAATTTTTTTTGCCATACAAAAACTCCTTTCCATTAATAAGGACCGCACGGGCCGTCCCTTGCAGTGCAGATCAGTGTACCTATATTTTCATGCAATTTTCAAAGGTTGTGTTTTATAGCAATTTTGTATACACTTGTAAAGAATTTGCCGGACAGCACCGAAAAGTGTCAAAAGCAGGGTTGCAAAACAGTGCTTCCGGGTGTGTTATTTGATTTCAGGGGTTGAAATTTTTCCAGCAAACCGGTATTTTATTTTGAGATTATGCGCACCGGACAAGCTTTGGGGTTGTCAGCCGGGGCGCACATTTGAAAGGCAGCAGGAAAAAACATATGCTTTATACACCCTATGAATACCGGCGCTGCATGCGCTGCCTGAAGCGTTCCCGGTCCGGGAAAACAGCGGTAAAAAAGCCGGCCGGCGCATTTCTGGCTGTCGTCCTGTTTTTGTGCGCGTATCTGGCGTTTCAGGATATACATGCTTCTTTGGTCAATAATCCGCGTCCTGGTGCCGGCACGGAAAAAAACGCGGCCCGGGCGGATACAGACCGCGACTTGGACAAAAAACGGCTCGACCCTGTCCGGGCCGATGTTTCGGCGCCGGCCAACCGCCAGGATTCATCGGAACCGGCGGCCATGGAAAGCCATCCCGGTGCCCGGCAGGTATGGGATCAGGATTTTGCCTCCAGTCTCGAGAAAATCAGGGTTACGGTGGCCGCAGGGGACACGCTTTTTCAGATTCTGCGCAAAAACGGCCTGGCCGGCCGGGAGGCTTATGATTTGACACAGGCAATGCGGCCGGTTTTTAATCCGGCGCAACTGCGCCAGGGCCAGGAACTGTCCATGGGTTTTGTCAGGGGGCCTCAGGGAAGCGACATGCTGCAGGTGTTAACGCTTTCACTGGATGCCAAAACCAAGGTTGAGGTAATGCGCGGCAATGACCACTGTTTCAAAGCCCGCAGGGTGGAGCGTCAATTGCAGAAACGTCCGGCCCGGTTTGCTGCAGAGGTCAGTTCCAGCCTTTACCAGGCGGCCCGGGATCAGGGGTTGCCCATTTCGGTATTAATGAAACTGATCCGGGTTTATTCCTATGATGTGGATTTTCAGCGTGACCTGCACTCCGGAGACCGGGTTGAAATTTTATACGAGGAAAAAACCACCCCCGAAGGCCGGCGGGTTGAAGCCGGAGATATTCTGTACGCCGCCATTCGGACCAATGGCAGGACCCTTCGGGTATACAGGCATGAAACACAGGACGGAAATGCCAGGTTTTTTGATTCCGAGGGCAACAGTGTGCGCAAGGCTTTGATGGTCACCCCCATTGACGGTGCTGCCATCAGTTCGGGATACGGCATGCGCAGGCACCCGATTCTCGGATACAATAGGATGCATAAGGGGCTGGATTTTGCAGCCCCGAGGGGCACGCCCATTATGGCAGGCGGGGACGGGGTTGTCACCTATGCCGGTCCCCGGGGCTCTTACGGCAACTATGTGCATATCCGGCATCCCAATAACTATGAAACCGTGTATGCCCACATGAGCAGGCATGCCGACGGTATTCAATCCGGCAAACGGGTCAAACAGGGCGAGACCATCGGCTATGTCGGCTCCACCGGCAGATCCACCGGACCGCACCTGCATTATGAAATCCGGCATGCCGGCAAAAGCATTAATCCCTCCACTCTGAAAGCTCCGCCGGGCCGCGGCCTGGAAGGCGATGAAATGCAAAGATTTCTGGCTACCAAGGGGCATCTGGAAAACCTCTATGCTTCTCTTGCCGATTCGTCAAAACTGGCCATGGCTGACGCGCCTGGCAAGCAAAAGAAATTCCCGGCAAAAAATTAAAAGCGCGCACTGTTTCTTCCTGATCGCAATGCAGATTCCGAAAAACGGCAAAATCACCTTTGACGACGAGCCAAAAAAGCCCTAGTTTTATCACATATTGTTGCCGGGATTTGTTGGACAATATTGGGGCGCTGATGCCGGGCGCTGAAAGCACACTTCAACCTGCCGGAAAAGGGATGCATCCTTATGGGAAACCTGAGTTTCAGTTCAAGAATGCACAGGATTGTCGTTGTTGTTGTTATTCTTTTTTTGCTTGGGGTTCTGGCGTTTTTGGCATGGCATCGGTTCATGCAGTGGCATGAAGACCGGGTGGATTCGGCTGTCCGGCAGGAACGGCAAAAGCAGGAGCAAAAACGGGAGCAGATCGAGCAGAAACAGGTGCTTGACTGGCTGGAAAAAAAATCCGGCCGTCGCGAATCCGAAGAACTCTCTGAGTCCCGGATGCGGGAAGTCTTTGGGGAGCCGGTGTTGAGTGAAAGCCCTGGCATGGAATCCCGAAGTTCCTCCTGCCGCCGGCTTGAGCGCAAAATCGAGGCGTTTTTTGCCTACCTGGATAAAAAGCGGAATGTCGGGTCCAGGGGCTCTGAACAGAAACAGAAATCCTATGATGTCTTTGAACAGATCCTGGCGGACCTGATTGCCAAACCGCCTCTGATCAATGATGAAACCCGGGACCTGGTGAGCCTGATGCGCAATCAGGCCCATTTTTTCCGCACCCTGAACAAACAGCGGGTGGAACTGGTCCTGGAAATCCTGCAGTCGGAAAAGGACGTGGTGGAGCCGGCAATGGCTGATTTTTACGATTACTACGTCTATAAGCAGTGCTGCAGGCAGAGTTCAAAGGATTGTATTTCGGAGGAAAGCCTGTATCGTTATGCCGGGTTTTTCCTTGATACCCTCTCGGGCAAGAGCTATCTGATGCGCCGGCATCCCGTGGTGCGCACTTTGATTCGGTACTACTCCGTGCTGATCCTTGATCTGGCCAATGAGCAGGGATTAAACCGCCACGGCATTGACATCCGGCCTCATATCAAGCTGGTGTTAAATGATGTTGCGGTCCAGGAAGACCTGATTTTTCAGCAGCGGTATATCCGCCAATTGCGGGATCTTCAGGAAAAATACCAGTTCTGACAGCTGTCGGCGGGGATAGGGAGGCCCGAGAAAAACCGGGAGTTCTGAAACGTAAAAAGCCTTTTGAAAACCATAACAGATTAAGGGGTATGGTGATGACGGAACAATGGGAAAAGGATCTGTCCTGCGCGGTTTCCTGCACCCGGTGCAATGCCGCCCTTGGCGCCGCTGACCGGCGCATTCTTTCAGTTTACACCCATGCACCCATCTGCATGGCCTGCAAGAAAAAAGAGGAAAGCCGGCCGGATTACGAGGAAACCTCCCGGCAGATGATCGGGCAGTGCATGGCTGAAACCGAGGCCGCCTGGTCGGATCCGGGGGGGTATTGCTTTTATCATTTTTATCCGTTTACCTGTGAATAAAAGCCAGGCCTGTCTCAGCCGGGCCTCCGCCCGCTGTAAAGGGTGGCGATACCAGCGGATAGTCCCTTCCAGCCCACATCTTCAAACCCGGCGCTTTCCATGAGCCCGGCAAAAGCCCGGGGCCTGGGAAAGCTGAGTACGGACTCGGGCAGATACTGGTAAGCCCGCATGTTTTGGGAAAAAAGCCCCCCCACGGCCGGCAGGATTTTTTTGAAGTAAAGCAGGTACAATTCCCGCAGTATCCCGGGACGGGGTGTGGACAGTTCAAGTACGGCCATCATCCCGCCGGGCCGCAGCAGTCTGAAAAATTGTTCCAGGGCCAGGTCCCGCCGGGCGATGTTTCTGATGCCGAACGCAATGGAGATACCGTCAAAGCTTTGCTCTGCAAATGGCGGGTGCAGGACGTCTGCAGCCAGCAGCAGGCCGTTTGGGTTTCTGCCCGCCTGCCTGGTTTTCCTGGCGGCAATGCCCAGCATTTCTGTTGAAAAATCAATGCCGCAAACCCGGGCGCCGGGTTTCTGGCGCCATATTTCAAGCATCACGTCTCCGGTGCCGCAGGCCGCATCCAGGACCCTGGCGTTTTGGCCAAGATCCATGGCTGCCACAAGCCGCCGCCGCCAATAGACATCCTGCCGCATGCTCAGCAGCCGGTTTAAAAAATCGTAATAAGGCGCAATGGCGCCAAACATGCCTTTGACAAAGCCCGGAGGATTATTTTTGCTCATTGACAATTCCATTTGATGCATTATTGTCCTGTTGTTACATCCTGGTGTATTTATCTTGCCGCCTTTGGCTTGATACTTTTCATAGCACAACATGTACAGGTTGCAAAAGCCTTGCTTTGTTTCCGCGAAATTTGATAAGAAATTCGTTGCACCGCAACAGCGGGCGACAAAACCCACAACAGAAAACCGGTTAACCAGATATGAGTGAAAAACGGGACTATTACGAGGTTCTCGGCGTTGACAGAAACGTTGATTCCGCTGAATTAAAAACCAAGTACCGTAAAATTGCCCTGAAGTATCATCCGGATCGAAATCCCGGTGATCAAGAGGCTGAAGAGCGATTCAAGGAAGCCGCAGAAGCCTATGAGGTGCTTTCCAATCCGGAAAAGCGGCAGCTTTATGACCAGTTTGGCCACCAGGCATTTGAAAACGGCGGCAGAGGCGGCCAGGCCGGCGGATTTCGGGATTTTGAGGATATTTTTTCCAGCTTTGGCGACATTTTCGAGGATTTTTTCGGATTCCGCGCCAGTGGCCGTGGTGGACAAACCCGTGCCAGGCGGGGCTCGGATCTGCGCTATGACTTAAAAATTGATTTTAACGATGCCGCTTTTGGCAGGGAAACCGAGCTGGACCTGGAGAAAATGGTGGTGTGCGACGAATGCCATGGCTCCGGCGCCAAGCCCGGCACCGAGGCCCGCACCTGTGATCAGTGCAGGGGCACCGGACAATTCGTGCGCAGCCAGGGCTTTTTCTCCGTTAAAAGTGTTTGTCCCCGGTGCCGGGGCCAGGGCACCATCATCACCGATCCTTGCCCCAAATGTCAGGGGCAGAAACAGGTGGTGGCACGAAAAAAAGTGGAATTGAAAATACCGGCCGGCGTGGACAACGACTCCCGGCTGCGGCTGGCCGGAGAAGGCGAGCCCGGGGTCAACGGCGGTCCTCCCGGGGATCTGTACGTGTTCATCCATGTAAAGCCCCATGAAACCTTTGAGCGCCGGGGAAACGACGTTGTCTGCAAGGTGGAGCTTTCATTTGTTCAGGCGGCCCTGGGAGATGAAATTGTGGTGCCTACGCTCACGGGTGAAGAAACCATCCAGGTGCCCAAAGGCACCCAGTACGGCGATACCATCAGCCTGACCAATTACGGGATCCCGTCTTTGCGCACGGGCCTGCCAGGCGATCAGATCGTGGAGGTGATCCTTAAAACCCCCAGAAACATGAGCAAGCGTCAGGAAGAGCTCATGCACGAGTATCTTGAGCTGGAATCTGAAAAACTGACATCCAGGATCAAACGGATTTTCACCAAAACCGGGGGCGGGTCGGCAAAGTCCGCAAAATCGGCCAAAGCCGCCAAGTCCTGATGAGCCTGTAAAAAGTCTTTTTTACAGGCAGTGTTAAGGTTTAAGTGATTAAGTGTTAAGTAAAATCAATAAGTTATTTGTTTATTGGTTGGCGGTTATCTCCGATTTGAGACTTCCAAGGAACCCCGGCCGCAGGGCTTCCTTCCTGCAACAACAGCGGACGCGGTAACCTGACAAAAGGAATTGCTTAGATGTACGAACTCAAAGTGGTCAACCGGTTTGCCGCCGCTCACCAGTTGAAGATGGTCACGGAAAAATGCGAAAACCTCCATGGCCACAACTGGAAGGTGGAGCTTTTCGTGGCTGGGGAAAAACTGCAGGATTCCGGGGTGTTAATGGATTTCGGCATCATCAAGAAACGGCTCGGTGCAATCATTGACAGCCTGGATCACAAGTTTTTAAACGAACTGCCGGCCTTTGCCGATGCCAATCCCTCTTCGGAAACCATTGCCCGCTACATTGCCGATGCCTTTACCGAGCGCATTGAGCCCGGAGAAGGGATTTTTGTCTCCCGGGTCCATGTCTGGGAATCCGATGACGCGTGCGCGGCTTACTGGCCGTCCCGGTAGGCGGCCAGCAGTTCGGTGCGGGTGACAATGGAGCGGACTTCGGGCACGGCTTTTTGGATATTTTCCGCTCCCCCTTCCTCGCGGTCCACCAGCAGTACCACGCAATCCACGAAAAGCCCTTCGCTTCGGGCCCTTTCTATGGCCTTCAGTGATGATCCGCCCGTGGTGGCCACGTCTTCAACGATTGCCACCCGCTGTCCGGCCGACAGATCCCCCTCAATCCACTTGACAATGCCGTGGTCCTTTTGGGTTTTGCGGATGGAAAAGGCCGCAAACGGTGCGCCCCGGGTTCCCGAGATCAGGGATGCGGCCACTGCAATGGGGTCTGCGCCGAATGTCATGCCGCCCACCGCTTCAATGGAGCGGTCTTTTAAAGCGTCAAACACAAGGTGCCCGATGAGATAAAGCCCCCGGGAACTGAGCGTGACAGGTTTGCAATTGATGTAATAATGGCTCGTTTGTCCTGAGGCCAGCTTGAAAACCGGCTCTTCGGAGAATTGAAATGATTTTTTGCACAAAAGGTCAATGAGTTCGTTTTTCATGGGTTACGCCTGCTTTCCGGGCTTTTGGGCTGTTGTCATATGTTTTGCGATGTTTTCGGGTTTCCCGGCCGGGAGAAAGAGTTGATTTCAAGTGCGAATTCCGATAAAAATATCCCCCACTGATTGGAAGAAGCCGTATCAAATAAGCCTCAGTGGGGGTGTGTCAGGAAAAACCGGAGCAGCCCTCCCTGCACGATTGAATTGAGCAATAACAGGAAACAGGCCTGCCGTCAATATAAACCATGACTCAAACAGACCCCCTGGACAACCGGATTATCCGCTTCTACCAGGTTTCCAAGCATTTTGGAGACAGCTGGGCCCTGCACGATTTGAGCTTTGACGTGGAGACAAACGAGTTTTTGTTTATCACCGGCCCCAGCGGTGCGGGCAAATCCACCCTGATCAAGCTGTTGTACATGGGAGAGCGCATGAGCAGCGGATATGCCATTGTCGACGGCATGAACCTCACCCGCATGCACCGCCGGCAGATCCCGGTGCTGCGCCGAAAAATCGGGGTGATTTTTCAGGATTTCAAGCTGATTGCCCATCTCAATGTTTTCCGGAACGTGGCCCTGGTCATGGAAGCGGCCGGGTTTAAGTCCCGCACCGAGATTCGCCGTCGGGTCGAGGACCTGCTGGAACTGGTGGGCCTGGCAGATCAGGCAAAGGCCTACCCTCCGACCCTGTCCGGCGGGGAAAAGCAGCGGGCGGCCGTGGCCCGGGCCATGGTGGGCAAGCCCAGGATCATCCTGGCTGACGAGCCCACCGCGAGCCTGGATCCGGATGCGGCCGAAAGGGTGCTGCGGCTTTTGTGCGCCGCCCATGCCAGGGGGGCCACGGTGCTGATCACCACCCATGACCGGGAGCTGATTTCCCGGTTTGACACCCGGGTGATCCGGCTGCAAGGCGGGCGGCAGGTGGCTGATGCTGCCGGAAATGCCGGCGGGGAGTGTCCATGATGGATATGTTTCGCCGGGCTGCGGCCGATTTTGTCCGCCACCGCTTTCTTCACGGCACCTGCTTTCTCACCGTTTCCCTGGCCGTGTTCATTGTCAGCGCATTTGGCCTGTTTCTGGTCAATGCCGGCGCGCTCATGGACGCCTGGCAGCAGGGCGTGCGCATCACAGCCTATCTTAAATCCGATATCTCCGGGCAGCAGGCCCTGGCCCTGGCCGATGAACTGGAGCAAAAACCGGAGGTGGCTTCGGTATCCCATGTTTCCGGAGAAGAGGGCCTTCAGTGGCTCAAGGAGCAGATTGGGGGGCAGACGGATCTGCTGGCCGATCTTTCGGAAAACCCCCTGCCCGATGCCCTGGAAATCCGCCCGGAACAGGGTTTGAGCGGCGCGGATGCCTTTGATGCGCTTGCCAAAGCCGTTGCCGCCAGGGCAGAAGTTGCAGACGTGGAGTACGGGCGCAACTGGCTTCACCGCTTTTACGGGGTTTATAATCTGTTCCGCATGACCGCGGCCGTGATGGCGGCCCTGGTGATTGTGGCCATCATGTTTATCGGGGCCAATACGTTCAGGCTGATCCTTTATTCGCGCCAGGAGGAAATCGAGATCACCCGGATCATTGGGGCGGATGAAGAATTTGTGAAATACCCCCTTTATCTGGAATCAATGCTGCTGGGGTTTTGCGGGGCTGTGGCGGGCCTGGCCCTTTTGTATGCGGCCTTTTTGTCGGTGATGCCCCAGGTTTCTCCCGGAGGTCTGCTGCCGGTGTTTCAGATCCGCTTTCTTTCCCTTGGATGGATTTTTATGATCCTTATGGCGAGCATGTTTGTGGGGTGGGTAGGATGCTGGTTCACCGTCCGTCGATTCCTTCGTATTTAAGATTCATTGTGCTCTGTCTGGCTGTGGTTTTTGCCGCAGCCCCGGCATACGGCACCCGGCTGCAGCAGTACGCGGTGGTGCAGACCGACAGGTTAAACGTGCGCGCCGCCCCGGACACAGACGCCCGGGTCATCCGGGTGCTGGAAAAAAACGAGCGCGTGCGTGTGCTCATGGAAAAAGGGGATTGGCTGCAGGTGGCAGCCGGCGAAACCCTGGGTTATATTTACGGCCACGGCAAATATGTGGAAAGATTCGCCGAGCACCGGGTCACGGATCAAACAGATAAGGAGCTGGAACTGGCCATGGCCCGGGCGCGGGAAATCGAGCGCCGTATCCGGGAAAAGCAAAAAGAACTAAAGGCGGTTTCCCAAAAAAAAAGCGTGCTGACAAAAGACCTGGAAACCCTGGACCGGGAGGCCGCCCAAAATCGGCGGAAGCTGCAGTCCCTGATGAAAGAGGCTGAAGAAACCGGCGCCAGGATACGCATGCTTGAAAACGAGGCCCGGCAACTGCGCCGGGACCTGGAGCAGCGAAAGACCCATGCCAATGATCGTATCATTGCCTTGTACAAGCTCTGCCGGCTGGGGCGGATGAATCTTCTGGCAACCGCGGAATCCGCAAGCCAGTTGTTTTTGCGAAAAGCCGCCATTGAGAGGGTGGTGGGCCATGATGAAGCCGTGCTGCAGCAAATGCAGGACAAAAAACAGGAACTGGACAACGTGCTTGCCGGTTTGCGCCATGAGCGGGAAAAACAGGAGCAGGTGGTTTTGGAATACGAAGAGACGCTCACGCGGCTGGCCCAAAAGCGCAACCAGCGCCGGCAGATGATCGCGTCTTTGGAAAACCGGAAGTCCGGGCGGCAGCAAACCCTTGAATCCCTGAGGGATGCGGCTGCGCGGCTGGAAAAAACCATATCAGCCCTGAAAACAGAAAACGAATCGGATGACGGGGATTTTGCTTCTCATCGGGGCTTGCTAAAGATGCCGGTTCAGGGTAAGATTACCTCCAAATTCGGAAAAACCGTAACTTCGGATTCAGGAGTTATGAATTATTCCAATGGGTTGGAGTTGAACTCGGCCCGGGGCGCACCCGTACGGGCCGTTTTTGACGGAAAAGTGGCGTATGCCGACTGGCTCAGGGGGTACGGCCAGGTGGTGATTTTATCTCACGGGGAACACTATCATACGGTCTATGCCCATATCAGTGATCTTTTCTGCGCTCAGGGGGAAACGGTCAAGACCGGACAGGTGATCGCCACGGTGGGCGATACCGGCTCCAGGGGCGGTCCGGCGCTTTATTTTGAGGTCCGCCATCAGGGAAAGCCGGTGGATCCCTTAAAATGGATCGATTCATCCATTCAGTCAGATAACGGATAAAGGAGTGATCAATGCATTCTGAAAAAAAATCTCCCGTCCGAAAAGGGTTTCTGCTGGCTCTGGCGGCTGTTGTTTTCCTGCTGGCCTCCAGTGTTCACGGAGAGCTGTCAAAAGCAGATACTTATGAGGGCCTGAAACTGTTTTCCGACGTGATCGAGGAACTGGAGAAAAATTACGTGGAGCCGGTGGATACCCGGGAGCTCATCGAAGAAGCCATCCACGGCATGGTCGAAAGCCTGGATCCGCATTCCACGTTCATGCCGCCCGAAGCCTTCGAAAGCCTCCAGAGTGAAACCCGGGGGGATTTCGGGGGTATCGGCATTGTGATCACCAAGGAAAACGGACAGCTGACAGTGGTCTCCCCCATCGAGGGCACCCCGGCCTACAAGGCGGGTATTCAGGCCAATGACTTGATTGTCAAGGTGGAGGGCGAATCCACCCAGGACATGATGCTGTGGGAGGCGGTCAAGCAGATGCGGGGCGAGCCCGGCACAGAACTTCAGATCACGGTGGTGCGCGAAGGCGAGCCCGAGCCACTGGAATTCACACTGGTCCGGGCCGTGATTCCCATGGACAGCGTTCGCCATATTATCCTTCAGCCGGGCTACGGATATCTGTGGGTGACCAATTTCCGGGAAAACACCACCGACGAGGTCAAAAAGGCCCTGGCAGACCTGGAGAAAAATGCAGACCCGCTAAAGGGCCTGATTCTGGACCTGCGCGACAACCCGGGCGGACTGCTGACCCAGGCGGTGTCTTTGTCTGATGTGTTTCTGGCCGAAGGCAGAATCGTTTCCATTCGGGGACGGGACCAAAAAGAGGAAAGCGTCTACAGGGCCGAAGACGATGACCAGGAACCCGATTATCCCATTGTGGTCCTGATCAACGGCGGCAGCGCAAGCGCTGCGGAAATCATGGCCGGGGCCCTGCGGGACAACGGCCGCGCCCTGGTTCTGGGCACCACTTCTTTTGGCAAGGGCTCTGTGCAGACGGTCCGGCCCCTTCGCAACGGATACGGGCTGAAATACACGGTTGCCCGCTATTATACCCCCAAGGGGGTTTCCATCCAGGCCGAGGGTATTCATCCGGACCTGGTGGTCAAACGCCGCCTGCTGGATGAAAAATCCGGGGGCTTGGATGCCCGGCGGATCAAGGAAGGGGACCTGAAAAATCATCTTCCCGGGAAAATGGAGCTTGAACAAGACGGCCAGGAACCCGAGCCTTCTGAGAGCGACGGAAAAGAGGCCGGGGATGCGCAAAAAGAGGATGAAACCGATGTGCAAAAACTGATGCGTCTGCGCGATTCTTTATACGAGCACAGTGATCGGAGTCCGGATGCCTTAATGCTCGATTCCCAGATCAACCGGGCTTATGAAATTTTGCGGGGATACGAGCTCTTTTCCGCCATGGGCGATTGATCCGGATTCGTTTACCGAAAACCCAGTTATCGAGAAAACAGGAAACAGCTCAGCCAGATGACGGAAAAGAAAAGCACCAGCCGGAAAACCAAATCCGGTGCGGCAAAAAAATCCAGCAGCGGGACAAAGACAAAAAAATCCACTGGCAGGCAAAAGACAGCCACCAGAAAAAAAACAGGCGCAGACAGTCAGAAAAAGACCCGGACCCGGAGTTCGAAGACACAGAAAACTCAGGCCCGGGGCCTGAAATGGGATCTTTTGGTCTTTGTGGCCATTGTGGCCGTGGTGGTGGCCATTGCCGGCTATTACCGGTTTGAACTCAGGCCGGATCAAACCGATGGTGCTGCAGTGGAGTCCACCCGGGCGTCACGCTCGCCGGAGCCGGTCAAGGTGCTCCATCCCCAAACGGTCAAGGAGGGTGTGACCCCGGATTTTGAAGTTTTTCCCCCAGAGCCGCCTCCAGCTCCGGAGCCGGACCCGGTTGCGCCGCCGTCAGTCCAAATCCCGGACCGCCGGCCCATGGTGGCCATTATCATTGATGATATGGGCTATGAAATGGATGTGGCCGCAAACTTTTTGTCCCTTGACTGTCCTTTGACCTATTCAATTCTGCCCCAAAGTCCGTTTCAGCGGAAGATTGCCGAAAGCGCACACAACAGGGGGTGCCAGGTCATGCTTCATCTGCCCATGGAGCCCAGGGAATATCCGGAGGTGGACCCGGGTCCGGGGGCCCTGCTGACCGGAATGTCAGCAGATGAACGCATCGGGCTGTTAAAATCCCACCTCAATGAGGTGCCCCATATTTCAGGGGTTAACAATCACATGGGATCGAAAATGAGCGCGGATTCGGCCCAGATGAACCAGATTTTATCGATTATCAAAAAAAACAAGCTGTTTTACATTGACAGCCTCACCGCAGCAGACAGCCGGTCCGGTTCGTCTGCCCGGTTGTTTCAGGTGCCCTTTGCCAGGCGCGACGTTTTTCTTGATCATGTGCCTGAGGTCGATTTTATCCGCGGCCAGCTTGACCGGCTTGTGGCTGTTGCCCGTAAAAACGGCAAGGCCGTGGGCATCGGACACCCCTATCCGGAAACCTACGAGGTATTGACCGAAAAACTGCCGGAGATCAAAAAACAGGTTCGGCTGGTGCCGGCTTCTGAAATCGTTTCCGGCCGGAATTTTTGAAAAACGTTTCCAATCTCTGATTTAAGAAAGTTTTGCGGCGATGGCCACCCAGCCGTCTTCATTGAGCACTTCAAGTATGGTAAACCCCTGTTTTTCAAGAGCCCCAATAATTATATCCAGGTTTTCCTCGATAATCCCGGAGGTGATAAAAATTTTATCCCCGGTGAGCAGTACCGGAATGTCGGGGATCATGGGAAGGATGGTCTGGGTCAGGATGTTGGCCACCACCAGGTCAAAACCGCCCTGGGTGTCTGCCACCAGATCCCCGGTGTGCAGGTAAAAGCAGTTCTCGCAGACCCGGTTTGCCAGCAGATTCTGTCCGGCAACATCCACGGCCACGGGATCACAGTCAATGCCTTCAAGCTGTGCTGCCCCCAGTTTTGCCGCGACCACCAGCAAAATCCCCGAACCGGTACCCACGTCCAGTACCCGGGCCCCTGGCCGCAGGTGGCCTTCGATTAGGCGCATGCACAATGCTGTCGTGGGGTGGGTTCCCGTGCCAAAGGCCATGCCCGGATCAAGCTCAATGACGATATCATCGCCGCCGGCTTGAAAATCCCGCCAGGAAGGCTTGACCACCAGGCGCTCGGAGATGCGCACCGGATGAAAATGGGCCTTCCAGGATTCGGCCCAGTCCTGCTCATCCACGTCGCTGTAACGGGTCGAGCATGCGTCCGCAACAGATGCCGGCAGCCGGCAAAGGGCGTCTTCCAGCTTACGGCGGTTTTGTTCCAATTGGTCATCTGCTCTGAAAAAGCCGATCACTGCATTCTGCCGCGGCCGGGGCAGTGAATCGTCGGCCCAGTCCAGTTCCGGGTCTGCATCCGGGCTTTCCACGATTACGCCCTGCAGGCCCAGATCGCAGAAGATATCGGTTATCATGGCGGCCGCGGACTCGGGATCTGACGACTCAAATGTTACACGGGTTTGAATCCATTTCATTGGTCTACCGCTTTTTCTGGTTTGTGTTTGCATAGGGCCCTGCAATACGCCGACGCAGTTTAAATAACAAGACTTTTTTATCCCTTTTCCCCTGCTGGTGCGGTTTAACTGCTTGACGGGGCCAGGGGAAATTGATAATTATCGATGTATTATGGAAGGTGACTCCCGACGATATCAGCGCCAGCGCGAAGCCATGGTCAAAAACCAGATCGAAACCCGTGGGGTGAGCGATCCCGGGACCCTTGCGGCCATGCGGCGGGTTCCCCGTCACCTGTTTGTAAACGAAGCCCTCATGGACCAGGCTTACAATGATCATCCCCTGCCCATCGGCGAGCAGCAGACCATTTCTCAGCCCTATATCGTAGCCATGATGACCGAAGCCCTGCAGCTTAACCAGGACGACCGGGTGCTTGAAATCGGTACGGGTTCGGGCTACCAGGCGGCCGTGCTCGCGGAAATCGCCTACCGGGTCTACACCATTGAACGCAACCGGACCCTTTATGAAAGCGCCCGCAAAATGTTTGAAGGTCTTGGTTACTACAACATTATTGCCCGTTATTCCGACGGCACTATCGGCTGGCGGGAGGAAAGCCCGTTTGATGCCATCATGGTTACAGCCGGTGCCCCTGAAATCCCCAAACCCCTCGTGGACCAGCTGGCCATTGGCGGGCGCATGGTGATTCCCGTAGGCTCTTCCCTTTCCCAGAAAATGATCAAGGTTGTCAAGGAAGACCAGGGCCTGCATCAGAGCGAACTGGGTGGATGCCGGTTTGTTCGGCTTGTGGGTCAGTACGGGTGGAGAGACGCTTGAGTTCAGGTCCCCGCGCCAAAACCTGGAAATCCGTGTTTATGGACCCCCCCGGACCCCGTTCCAAAGGCGCTGCCGTTTTCCTGGCGGTCAAGGGTGCATGCATGGGGGCGGCCGATACCGTACCCGGGGTTTCCGGCGGCACCATTGCATTGATCACCGGCATTTATCAGGACCTGCTGGCTGCAGTCAAATCCGTTGACGCCCGCGCCATACACCGTCTGCTTGTTTTGGATATCAAGGGCGCTTTGGCCGGGGTGCATCTCCGCTTTCTTTTGAGCCTGTTTTGCGGCATCGGCATTGCGGTGTTCAGCCTGGCCCGGGTGATGAACTATCTGCTGGCCCATCATCCCGTGCCCACCTGGAGTCTTTTTTTCGGCCTGATCGCCGCTTCGATCTGGGCGGTGGGGCGCCGGGTGACGGAATGGACTGCAGGGCCGGCTGCGGGGTTTTGTGCCGGGGCTGCAGCCGCGTGGTACGTTGTGGGTCTGGTGCCGGCACAAACCCCTGAAACGGTTTGGTTCGTGTTCTTGTCCGGGATGGTGGCGGTCTGCGCAATGATTTTGCCCGGGTTGAGCGGTGCATTTATCCTGTTGATTCTCGGCAAGTATGAATATGTCCTGGGCCTGGTGGAAAACCCCTTTGTCCCGGCAAACCTGGGCATGCTCGCGGTTCTGGCCGCGGGATGCGCCGTTGGGCTGGCCGGGTTTGCCCGGCTGCTCAAATACGTGCTCGACACCCGGCCCGATCTGGCCATTGCTTCTCTGACCGGCCTGATGCTGGGCTCCATGCGAAAAATCTGGCCATGGAAAGAACCTTTGGTCACAGAGCAGATTCACGGCAAGCTGGTGGTGATCACGGAAAGAAATATCTGGCCGGAGCCTGTGCTTTCCGAGTTGATGTTCCCTCTGATTTTGATGGCTGCCGGCTTTGGGGCCGTGCTGGCCATGGAGCGGATCTCAAGCCGGTGGTCTTCGGTGCATCAGACGGTTTCATCCGAATCTTCGGAATCGCCCCCCAGGGAACAATGAAATCGCTGTTCCAGTTTTTCCTGCACCACCGGCGGGACCATGCTTTCAATATTGCCCCCGAACTTGGCTGCTTCCTTGATAATGGACGAACTGGTGAAAATCCAGCGCAATCCGGTCATCAGAAATACGGTCTGCACCTCCCGGTTGAGCCGCCGGTTCATCAGAGCCATCTGAAATTCGTATTCAAAATCAGACACCGCCCGCATGCCCCTTAAAATGGCATGCGCATTGCGCTGTTTGGCGTAATCCACCAGCAGGCCGTCATAAGAGGCGATTTCCACGTTTGAAAACCCGGCAAGGGATCGCGTGAGCAGATCAATGCGCTCGTCCACGGAGAAAAGCAGTTTTTTCGCCGGGTTTTCCAGTATGGTGATAATGAGGCGGTCAAAGATTTTCAGGCCCCGCTCAATGATGTCCAGGTGGCCGTTGGTGACCGGGTCAAATGACCCCGGGTAGATGGCGATTTTTTCCATAATCAATGTCCTGAGTGCTTTAACGTGATGAGAAACAAGGCTTTTTGGGTCATTGCCCCGGAGTTGGTCCGGTATCGGATTTGCCGTTTGCTACCATATTTGACAAAAAGCTGACAATGGTTTTTCCGTATTTGCGCTGATCTGTGCATTGCAGGCCGAAAAGATCCCCGGGAAGAGGATCTGCAGCCGCATGCTCGATGATCACAAGGGCCTCCGGCGCCAGCACACCGCTGCCGGCCAGGTTTTTTATGGCCGGCTCCAGGGCCCCGGCGTTGTATGGGGGATCCAGAAACACCAGGTCAAAGAAAAGCCCGGTTGAAGATAAAAATCCCGGATCCTGCAAAATGTTTCGGCACAGCACCCTGGACTGCTGCTCTGCGCGGCAGGCGGCTACGTTTTTTTCGATTGTGGCCACAGCCCTGCGTTCGGATTCCACAAATACCGCATACCCGGCCCCCCGGCTCAGGGCTTCCAGGCCAAAGGCCCCGGTTCCGGCAAACAGGTCCGCCACCCGGGCGCCGTGGACACGCCCGGCGCAGATGTTGAACACGGCTTCCCGGACCTTTCCCGAAGTGGGCCGTGTGGTGCGGTCCGGGAGGGAAAACAGGTTTCTGCCCCTGTTTTTTCCGGCAATGATTTTCATTTTTCAGGTTCCTTCTGCCGGGTGATTTTCTGCTGAATCTTTTTGACCCGGGTTTTGTCTGCTCCCGTGGCCTTTGCGGTTTTGCTGATGTCAAAATCATGGGATTTGAGTTTTTGTATGATAAATACCTCTTCAAAGGCCTGCTGTGCATCCCTGAGCCGGTCAAAGGAAAACAGTTCCGCTGCCGGGGTGGCCTGTGGTCTGGCGGCGGTGTTGTAAGGCGCAGGAAGGTCTTTGACCCCGATGGAATCCCCGGCCATTATGTCCAACCGCTCCACCAGGTTTTTGAGTTCCCGGACATTGCCCGGCCAGTCGTACTGCTTGAGCATTTCCACGGCCTCGGGCGCCATCTGCTTGGCCGGGGTGCGGTTGTCTTCGGCCGTTTTGGAGAGAAATACATGGATCAGGGCCGGAATGTCTTCGATGCGTTCGCGCAGGGCCGGCACTGAGATGGGCACCACGTTGATCCGGTAATACAGATCTTCGCGGAATGTACCCTCTTCTATGGCTTTTTTCAGATTTTTGTTTGTCGCGGCAATCACCCGGACATCAATGGGAATGGTGCGGCTGCCGCCCAGGCGCTGAAATTGTTTTTCCTCGAGAATCCGCAGTATGGTGGCCTGGGTCTTGAGGCCCATGTCGCCGATTTCGTCGAAAAACAGAGTCCCGGTGTGGGCCAGTTCAAATTTGCCGTACTTTTTGGTTGCCGCCCCGGCAAAAGCCCCCTTTTCATGGCCCAGCAGTTCGCTTTCCAGGCTTTCATCGTTTAACGCCGCACAGTTAACATCCACCAGAGGCTTGTCGCAGCGGGCCGACAACTGGTGAATGGTCCGGGCCACCAGTTCTTTTCCGGTGCCGTTTTCACCGGTGATCAGGATCCAGGCATCGGTTGGCGCGGCAATCTGGATTTGCTTTTTGAGCTCCATGGTGGCCGGGCTGCTGCCGGTGATGGCGTATTTTTCAATGGTTTTTTTCCGCAGAAACCGGTTTTCCTCCTCCAGGCGCCGGAAATTCAATGCATTGTTAATGGCCACAATCACCCGGTCAATGTTCAGGGGCTTTTCAATAAAATCATAAGCGCCCATTTTCGTTGCATTGACAGCGGTTTCAATGGTGCCGTGGCCGGTGATCATCACTACCTGGACATGGGAGTGCTGGTTTTTGATTTCCTTTAAGGTGTCAATGCCGTCTAACCCCGGCATCCAGATATCGAGCAGCACCAGGTCCGGAGTCTGTGTCTCCATGCACTGGAGGGCTTCATAGCCGTTTGTTGCGGTCATGGTTTCAAAGCCTTCGTCCATGAGAATACCGCTTAAGGAACGGAGAATGGAAGGTTCGTCATCCACGATCAGAATGGTCGGAAACATTTGGCTTTTCCTTGGTTTGAAATTTTTTCGCCCGGGGTCATACCGGCAGTTCAATGATAAACCGCGCTCCTTCGGGCTGGTTGTCTTCTGTGCTGATGGTGCCCTGATGGTCTGCCACAATTGTGGCCACAATGGCAAGCCCCAGTCCCATCCCGGATTTTTTGGTGGTAAAATCCGGCTCAAACAAATAAGGCTTGTCCGCATCCGGGATGCCGCTTCCCGTGTCTGCCACGGCAATCCGGACTTTTTCCTCTTCCGGGGCAAATTCCGCGGTAATGGAAATCTCTCCCTGTTCCCGGATGGCGGCAATGGCGTTGTCAATCAGGTTGATCAGGACCTGCTTGATCTGCTGGCGGTCCAGGTTGAGCTCGGGGATGTCCTGGCTGATTTTTACCGAAAACGCAATTTCCGGATGTCCTTCCCGGTAAAGGGCCACGGATTCGTAAATAATGGGGCTCAGCTCGCAGGGTGAGGGATTGGCGGTCGGAAACCGGGCGAACGAGGAAAATTCATTTACCAGGTTGCGGATCAGATCCGTGTGATCGATAATGGTCTGGGTGCATTCGTCAAACACCGGATCATTGATCTGTTTCTGGTATTTGCGTTTCAGCCGCTGGGCAGACAGGGAAATGGGCGTAAGGGGATTTTTCACCTCATGGGCGATTCTTCTGGCCACTTCCCGCCAGGCAGCCATGCGCTGGGCTTTTTCCAGTTCGGTCAGATCATCGAAAACCATCACAATGCCCAGCTGATGGCCGGCGTCGTCCTTCAGGGCATTGAAATTGACCTTGAAGGTCCGCCGCTTTCCGTTGATGGTCAGGTTCAGGGCCTTGGAAACGCTGTCGTCAGACTGGCTGGAAAAGTGCGTCATGATTTCAGAGGCCAGCTTGGGATAGGGTTCGCTCAGCAGGTGTCTGTAGCTTTTTTTCAAAACGTCTGCGGCCTGTATCCGGAGCATCTCTTCGGCCGAGGCATTGATGGTGGTGATCAGGCCGTGGGCATCCAGGGATATGACCCCGGCGGATACGTTGTTTAAAACAATTTCCATGTACCTGCGCCGTTCCTCGATTTCCAGATTCTGCTCGTAGAGTTTTCTGGCGGAAAACTCCAGTTCCCTTCGGTTGAATCGAAGCTCCCGGGTCATTTTGTTAAACGAGTCCACCAGGATCTTCATTTCATCGTCGGCCTGGACGTTGATGTTGTAAGTCAGGTCGCCCTCTGCCAGTTTCCTTGTCCCTTCGGCCAGTTCCATGATGGGGATGGTAATGGAGCGGGAAAGATACATGCCAAACCAGATGGCGCAGAAAACTACCAGCAGGGCAACCACCGAGAGGGTGATGAAATACGACAGCCGGATGGGCTGTTTGAGCATTTCAATCTGCTTGTATTCTTCAAGGCCGCGGGATATGGATGCCAGGTGCTCGGCCATATCCGGCGGCAGAAGCACGCTGATGACCACAAAGCCTTTGATTTCATCGCCCTTGGCGCCGTAGGGCACTGTTGCGATATTTCGGATCAGCTCTCCGTGGGAAAGCAGTTCCGATGTGGACCATGTCGGTGAAGGCGTGGCCATGGATTTCTGCAGCTGATTGGCGTCGACTTCGGATAAGGCCACGTCCGGCAGCCCGGGGCCCGTGGAAAAGCCAAGGCGCCTGAAGTTGGCGCCGTAAGCCTCCACGGCATCGATGTTAAATTCCCGCTGCACAATCTGGATGTAGTTGTTCAGGCTCGTGTTGTTATCCGGCTTGAGCAGATTGCGGCTGTTGATTTGATAGGCGGCTTTTTCCAGGAAAAACCGGTTGTTGTTCTCCACGTGCTGGTACATGCTCTGGCCCACGGCAAGGGAATTGTCCAAAGCTTGTTCAATGGGGACCTGGAACCAGAATCCGATGCTGCTGGAGATAAAATGAAGGGAAAAGGCAAACAGCACACCGGCCGGCAGCAGGCTCAGGGAGATAAAGGCGGCCACCAGCTTGGTTCGCAGCCGCGTGCCGGGAATCCGGCTGCGTCTTTCATAAAAAAGTTTCACCAGGTTGCGGAAGACCAGAAAGATCAGCAGCAGGATCAGGAGCATGTCGATGTTCATGAGGATAAACATCAGCATCATGCTCGAAAAGGGTACCTCCATGCCCCTTACCATGGGCTTGACAATGAGATACGACAGCAGACCCACCAGCACCAGAACAACAGCGATGATGATCAGATCGCGCTTTCGGCGCCTGCGGTCAGCTTCATGATCCGGGGGGGTGGGGGTGATGTATCGGTTGGGTCTCACGTTTTCAATAACCGAATTCAATGCTGTGCCAGTTGGTTTCAAAATCCCACAGGGAGACGAAAAAAAAGATATAATTCAGGTAAAAGGGCAGTTCCACGGTATCGAGCCTGGCTTTGGCCCGGATCCGGTATTTTTTGCCTTCCTGGAGTTTGTCAACCGCGGCGATCCGCAGGCTTTTGATTTCCGACATCCATTGCCGGGCCTTTTCAAAGCTGTCCGTGGTCAGGGTTCGGTTCTCCTCCCAGGAACGGCGGACCACAAATTGTTTTTTAAGGCTTTCATATTTGATGGTATGGGTAACTTTTTTTTCCGCCACCAGGGAGTTGGGCAGCACAAAGGCATTGATCTTCTCCAGGCGGACAATAAAGGAAAAGGATGTGGGAATACCGTTTAGAACGGCCTGTTTCATCTGTTCGGTAAAAGCTCCTTCAACTGTGACAAACAAAAGCAGATCATCCCGGGTATTGCTGATCACCATGTCGGTCAGCCGGGCCTTTTGGGCCCCGGCAGCCGTCGGCGCCATTGCCGGGATCAGGACAACAGCCAGGAGAATGAGGAAAAAAAAACGTGTTTTTTTCACAAATATCTTTCCGGAACGCAAAAGATCCAACTGCATCCTTTCAAAGCCCCTTGCCGCTTACCCGGCAGCTGCTTCGAAATGTTCGAGGGTAGTGGTTTTCCAGCATTGCTTATGCCTGAAAAAGGTCTTTAAAAATTCGTGGTTAAAGTTGTGGCCGGATTTGTGTAAAACAATGTGGCCGACAATGGGAATTCCCAGAAGGGAAAAATCGCCGATGCAGTCAAGGATCTTGTGCCGGACAAATTCATCGGGCCAGCGCAGGCCGTCTTCATTGAGCACGCCGTTTTTATCAATGGCCACGGCATTGTCCAGTGATCCCCCCCTGGCCAGGCCGTAGAATTTTAGCATCTCCATTTCATGCATGAACCCGAAAGTCCTGGCTCCGGCGATTTCGGTTTCAAACCGCTTTTCGTCCAATTCAATTTCAAGGCACTGCTGCCCGATGGCCGGATGGTCAAAGTCAATGGAGCAGGTGATTTTCTGCTTTCGGTCTGGATAGACGCACACCGATTTATCCCCGTCTTCCAGAAAAATCGGTTTTTGAATCCAGAAGTAAAACTGCGGGGCATCTTGTTCTGCAATGCCTGTTTCCCGTATGCCCCGGGTAAATACCGCTGCACTGCCGTCCATGATGGGCAGCTCGTAATCATCGAGTTCCACGATGGCGTTGTCAATGGAAAGTCCAGCAAAGGTGGCCATCAAGTGCTCGATGGTCGAGACGATGCACCCGTTTTCTCCGATGACAGTGGCCAGGCTGGTGTCCACCACCCGGTTGAAATGCCCGGCCACTGTGGGCCTGGCGGGCAAATCCGTACGCCGGAATTTAATGCCGAAGTTTGGCGGCGCCGGCTCAATGTTTAAGTGTACAGTTCTTCCGGAATGCACGCCCTGGCCGGTAAACGACACTGGTGCAGCCAGGGTCCGCTGATATTTATAAAGTCCCATAAGGGTTTGTTGTCCTGCTTGGTCAATTGGCATGACGGCGTTTTTATGGTCAAATTCAGCCGGCATACGTCAATATTTTATCCTTTTATAACGGATTCTGTATCAAATTGCAATGCAGACCGCAACATGTCAGAGACGGGCCGGTTTTTTCCAAAACCCCTGTTGTTTTTCCGAAAGGTGCGGCAAACAAAAGATCTTTCAGGCATTTTCGGATTTTTCAATTGTTCGGGCCTTACGGCTTTGCTATGGTTTGGCCCGGCACACAAACGGAGTTTGAGTAAACCGAAGATGCGCAGAGAAATCCGGCTCAGCCCGGATTCAGGGGGGGCATCCGTGTTATCCAGGGTAATTACCGGTGCAGTCGTGGGAATCAACGGCCTGCTCATGGAGGCGGAGGTTGACATTGCCCGTGGGCTTCCGGCGTTTTCCACCGTGGGGCTTCCCGAGGCCGCGGTACGGGAAAGCCGGGAGCGGGTCAAGGCCGCTATTGTCAATTGCGGCTACGTGTTTCCCGATGACCGGATCACCGTGAATCTGGCCCCGGCGCATATAAAAAAGGAGGGCACGGGGTTTGATCTGCCCATCGCAGTCGGAATTCTCGAGGCTTCGGGCGTGATACCGGCCGGGGCCGCAGATTCCTGCGTGCTGGTGGGTGAACTGGCCCTGGACGGACGTATAAAACCGGTCAACGGTTGTCTGCCCCTGGTGCTTGCCGCAAAAGAGGCCGGTTACAGGGGGCTTGTGGCGCCTTACGACAACCGCCGGGAAGCCGCCGTGACCGACGGAATCAACGTTTATCCGGTCCGGTCTTTGGCCGAGGTGGTTGATTTTCTCCGCCGGACCCGGGAGATTTCTCCCCAGCAGCCGACCGCATCAGAGAGCGACACCCGGGCGGTCCCTGAAGCCGATTTTTCAGATGTGGCCGGTCAGGCCCATGTCAAAAGAGCACTGGAAATTGCCGCAGCCGGCGCCCATAATGTGATGATGATCGGTCCTCCGGGCTCGGGCAAAACCATGCTGGCCAAAAGATTTGCCGGCATTGTGCCGCCCATGGATTTTTCCGAGGCCATTGAGACCACCAAGATTTTCAGTGTGGCCGGGCTGCTGGCAAAAGACCAGGCCCTGGTGACCCAACGGCCCTTTCGTGCCCCCCATCACACTATTTCCGATGCCGGACTCATTGGCGGCGGCGGGATTCCGCGCCCCGGCGAGGTGAGCCTGGCCCATAACGGGGTGCTGTTTTTGGATGAACTGCCGGAATTCAAAAAAAGCGTCCTCGAGGTGCTGCGCCAGCCCCTGGAAGACGGGCAAGTGACCATTTCACGGGCCTCTACTTCCCTTACCTATCCTTCGGACTTTATCCTGGTGGCGGCCTTGAATCCTTGTCCCTGCGGTTATTATTCCGACCCGGCGCACGAATGCCGGTGTTCCGCGGCCCAGATTGCAAAATACCGAAACCGGCTGTCCGGACCCCTGCTTGACCGTATTGATATGCACGTGGAGGTGCCGGCGGTGGTCTACGGTGATCTTGTGGGCGAGGGGTCAGGGGAACCTTCGGCTGAAATCCGCCGGCGGGTTGTGGCGGCAAGAAAGATTCAGGTCCGGCGCTTGCAAAAATCCCCCATACGCGCCAACGCAGGCATGAGCACCCGCCATATCCGGCAGTACTGCGTTATTGACGCCGAATCCGAACAAATTGTCAAAAACGCCGCAGACCGGCTTGGTCTTTCGGCCCGGGCCTATCACAGGATTCTCAAAATTGCCCGTACAATTGCTGATCTGGAAGCCTCCGCCCGGATCCGGCCCCCGCATATCCTGGAGGCCATCGGCTACCGGAGCATGGACCGGCCGGTGTAGCCGGTTTAATAAAAATCATTTCGAGGTAAAATCGCCGTGATCCCTTATGACGTGTGGGCGGAAATTGATCTGGCCGCCATTGCGCAAAATATCCGGAATCTCAGGGCCGGACTGACAAACAACGCCCGCCTGATGGCCGTGGTCAAGGCAAACGCCTACGGCCACGGGGCCGTACCCGTGGCCGGCCAGGCGCTGTCCGCCGGTGCCGACTGCCTGGCCGTGGCCCGCCTTGCCGAAGCATTGGAGCTTCGGTATGCGGGCATTTCCTGTCCGATCCTGATTTTCGGCCACACCCCCCCGGAAATGGCGGGCAAGCTCATGGACTTTGATCTCATCCAGACGGTATACGCTTATGCCGACGCCCGGGATCTCGATCTGCGGGCCCAGGCATACGGCAGGGCCATCCGGGTGCATGTCAAGATTGATACCGGAATGGGGCGTCTGGGCGTGGCCGGATGGCCGGATTTCTCCCGGGACGCCTGCGGGAGTGCCGCAGAGGAGGTTGCGGCCATCTGCAGTTTGCCCGGTCTGAGTGCTGAAGGGGTTTACACCCATTTTGCCACCGCTGACAGTCCGGATCCGGCGGGAACACGCCGGCAGCTGGAGGTGTTTTTGCAGATTTTGTCGGTCCTGGAACGCCGCGGTATCACTTTTTCAGTGCGCCATGCGGCAAACAGCGCAGCTGCCATCAATCTTCCCGAAACCCATCTGGACATGGTGCGCCCGGGCATCAGCATATATGGATGTTATCCGTCCCAAGAGGCGGAACAGTCCGGGATTCACCTGGCGCCCGCCATGAGCCTGCGCGCCAGAATCGTTCATCTAAAAAGCGTGGACCCGGGTTTCAGGGTCAGTTACGGGTGGACGGAGCAAACCCGGAAAAAAACCGTCATTGCTACTGTGCCCATCGGGTATGCGGACGGTTATGACCGGCATTTTTCCTCCAGGGGAAAAATGTTGCTCCGCGGATTTCCGGCACCGGTAATCGGCCGGGTATGCATGGATCACACAATGATAGATGTCGGCGCTGTGCCGGATCCGGCCTGCGGTGAACCTGTTCTGATCTTCGGCCGGGACACCCGTGGAACGCTGGCCGTGGATCATCTGGCACATACGCTGGGCACCATCCATTACGAGGTTTTATCCCGGATTTCCGCCCGGATCCCCAGGATTTACAAATCTGCGCCGTCAAATGGAAACGATATATAGTGCTTACTGAGTATTTTAAATCTATATGTTGAGGGTTTTCCGGTTGCCTAACACAGCGGATTTGCGCCGGAATTTGGGCGCTGAAATTCCTTGACAAGGCAGGGGGCGGGTGCTAAAAAAATACTTTCGGCACGGTAAGTGTGGAATAGATTAATTTTCTTTAAAAATTAAGCAGTTAGGCAAAAGACAACCGGAAATCCGGTTATCAGGGCCCGATAAAGATGCGATGGAACGGATCTGTAAGAAATGATTTGTTTACGTGTGAGATAAGAAAGGAGGTGCACACGGCTCGCAACGGAAAGTTTGATTTTTTACATGAACTTAGTGGAAATGTGGTAACATTCACTAACAATTGACAATCAGGAGGTTGATAATGCCAAGTTTCGTCATTACCGAAAAATGCGACGGCTGCAAGGGCGGGGACAAGACAGCATGTATGTACATTTGTCCCAACGACTTGATGGTCCTCGAACCCAACACCATGAAAGCCTATAACCAGGAGCCCGATCAGTGCTGGGAATGTTTTTCCTGTGTAAAAATCTGCCCCACCCAGGCCATTGAAGTCCGCGGATATGCCGATTTCGTTCCTCTGGGAAGCAGCATCTATCCCATGCTGGGAACCGAAGATGTCATGTGGACCTGTAAGTTCAGAAACGGCTTGGTCAAACGGTTCAAGTTCCCCATCCGAACCACTCCCGAAGGCGAAGCCAATGCCTACAACGACCTGAAAGGCAAGGATCTCGAAAGCGACCTGCTGTCCACCGAAGAAGCCGACGGCTACCAGGTCCCCAAACCCCAGGCGACCGTATAGCCGATTCGCCCGGACGGACGAGATTAATTCAAACTGATTCGATCTTTAAGGAGGATATAAGATGGCATTACCGAATAAACCCAAGGGTGAACTCAAGGCCGTGAGAGATCCGGAAGTTGTGGAGAAAGAAGTCGACGTCCTGATTGTAGGCGGCGGCATGGCGGCTTGCGGCGCTGCTTTTGAGGCAAAAAAGTGGGCTGACAGCGAATCCGTTCTGCTCGTGGACAAGGCCGCGCTGGAGCGCTCCGGTGCTGTGGCTCAGGGGCTTTCCGCAATCAATACTTATCTCGGGGATAACACCCCGGATGATTACGTCCGCATGGTCAGAAACGACCTGATGGGCATTGTCCGCGAAGACCTGATCTTTGACCTGGGCTGCCACGTGGATGACTCTGTTCATCTGTTTGAGGAGTGGGGGCTGCCCGTATGGAAGAAATCCCCGGAAGGCAAGAACCTCGACGGCAAAAAGGGTCTGAAACAGGGCTCCCTGAAGTCCGGTGCACAGCCTGTCCGCACGGGTAAATGGCAGATCATGATCAACGGCGAATCCTATAAGCGGATCGTTGCCGAAGCCGCCAAAAAGGCCCTGGGCGACGACAACATCCTGGAGCGGGTCTTTATCGTTGAACTGCTGCTCGACAAAAACAAGGAAAACCAGATCGCCGGTGCGGTCGGTTTCTCCGTGCGTGAAAACAAAGTCTACATCATCAAGGCCAAAACCATGATGGTGGCCTGCGGCGGCGCAGTCAACATTTACCAGCCGCGGTCAGTGGGCGAAGGCAAGGGCCGTGCATGGTATCCGGTATGGAACTCCGGTTCCACCTATACCCTGTGCATGAAGGTCGGCGCCGAGCTGTCCATGATGGAAAACCGGTTCACCCCGGCGCGCTTCAAAGATGGTTACGGTCCGGTGGGTGCATGGTTCCTGCTGTTTAAGGCCAAAGCCCTCAACGGTCTGGGCGAATCCTATGTTGCCAGCGACGCAGCCAAAAAAGAGCTTGAATTCTATGCGCCGTACGGCACTGCCGCCATCACCCCGACCTGTCTGCGTAACCACCTGATGCTCTTTGAGATGAAGGCCGGTCGCGGTCCGATCCTCATGGACACCGTGACCGCTCTGGCAGAACTGGGCAAATCCCTGGACAAGAAGGAACTCAAACATCTTGAGTCCGAAGCCTGGGAAGACTTCCTGGACATGACATGTGGCCAGGCCAACCTGTGGTGCGCCACCAACACCGAACCGGAAAAGAAAAACTCCGAGATCATGCCCACCGAGCCGTACCTGCTGGGTTCGCACTCGGGCTGCTGCGGTCTGTGGACCTCCGGCCCGGATTATGACTGGGTTCCGGATGCTTTCAAGATCAAGGCGGACAACGGCAAGGTCTACAACCGCATGACCACTGTCAACGGTCTGTTCACCGCCGGCGACGGCGTGGGCTGCTCCGGCCACAAATTCTCCTCCGGCTCCCATGCTGAAGGACGTATGGCCGCCAAGCAGATGGTCCGTTACGCCAAGGATCACGCTGACCACACCCCCGAATTGGCCCTGAGCAAGGACGAGATCGTGGATATGGTCTACAAGCCGGTCCGGACCTACCTGGACAACTTCGAATACACCACGGCTGAAAACATCAACCCGAACTACCTCAAGCCCGAGGGCATGATGTACCGGCTGATGAAGGCCACCCATGAATACGGCGCAGGAACCGCTACCTTCTATGAAACCACCAGCAAAAACCTTGAGATCGTCATGGATATGCTGGAAGTCATGCGTGAAGACTGCGAAAAACTGGCCGCCGGCGACCTGCATGAGCTGATGCGCGCCTGGGAAATCTATCACCGCATCTGGACGGTGGAATCCCATCTGCGTCACATCCAGTTCCGCAAGGAAACCCGGTACCCGGGCTTCTACTATCAGTCGGACTATCCGAACCAGGATGACGAGAACTGGTTCTGCTTCACCAACTCCAAGTATGATCCCAAGGCCCAGAAATGGGATATTTTCAAGCGGGATTATGTCCAGATCATTCCCAGCTAAGCCGGGTATGAGCGGAGATTAGCAGCATATGCCTCCAGGTGTCGATTCGACACCTGGAGGTTTTTATTAAACAAAGCCCTGGATAACTTTTCAACCCCATTGAATTCGTTTCCGATTTGGAAACCGCAGGCTGGAGTCCGGAGAACCGGTGCGGACAACAGGGGCCCGCGACCATCCGGCATCGAGCCTGCTGTTTCGAAAATACACCAGATCGACATGAACGCAAATGGACGCGCAAGCCGGTCCAATACTAAGGATATGAACATGATGGAATGAAGTGGCCAGATATAGACGGTTAAACGAATCGAACCTATAAGCACGGAGGGACAGCATGAGTGAAGCGCAAGGAGCCCCGTTTAGCGGAAGCATCTTGGTGGTCGGCGGCGGCATCAGCGGACTGACCACGGCTCTGGAAGCCGCGGAAGTGGGCTATGAAGTCTTTATTGTCGAGAAAAATCCTTATCTGGGCGGACGGGTTGCTCAATTAAAGCAGTATTTCCCCAAATTATGCCCCCCCACCTGCGGCCTGGAAATCAATTTCCGCCGGATCAAGGACAACCCCAGAATCAAATTTTTTACCCTGGCAGATGTTGAAAAAGTCGACGGCTCGCCGGGCAACTACAACGTGAGCATCAAGCTCAACCCCCGCTACGTCAATGAGAATTGCACCTGCTGCGGCGCCTGCGCCGATGCCTGCCAGACGGAAATTTCCAATGAATTCAATTTTGGCATGGACAAGACCAAAGGCGCTTTTCTTCCCCATGAAATGGCTTTTCCCAACAGGTATGTCATTTCTTCCAAGATTATGGGAACTGAAGATGCGCAGCGGTGCAAGGAAGCCTGCCCCTATGATGCGGTGGATCTGGAAATGCAGGCCAAAACCATGGATCTCAATGTGGGCGCCATTGTCTGGGCAACCGGCTGGGAACCCTATGATGCATCCAAAATCGACAACCTGGGATTCGGTCAGTATCCCAACATCGTCACCAATATGATGCTGGAGCGTTTGGCCGCGCCCAACGGACCCACCAAGGGCCAGATTCTCCGGCCTTCGGACAACCAGGCCCCCAAAAGCGTGGCCTTTGTTCAGTGCGCCGGCTCCAGGGACGAAAACCATCTGCCGTACTGTTCCTATATCTGCTGCATGGCTTCGTTAAAGCACGCCACTTATATCCGGGAGCAGTATCCGGACGCCAAAGTCTATATTTTTTATATTGACATGCGGGCGCCCGGCTACCGGTATGAAAGGTTCTACGAGAAAGTCAAGGCCGATGAAAACGTCGTATTCATCAAGGGCAAGGTTGCGGCTGTGGAAGACGGCGGCAACGGACAGGTGACCCTTGTGGCCGAGGATGCGGTCAGCGGAGAAAAGCTTCATCAGACCGTGGATATGGCGGTTCTGGCCACTGGTATGCAGCCCACGGCCGTCAATGCCAAGTTGCCGGCGGCCGATCTGAACTACACGGAAGACGGCTTCATCATTAATGACCTGGATAAGGGCGGCATGTTTGCCACCGGGTGTGCCAACCGGCCAGCCGATGTCATGATGTCCAATCAGAATGCGACCGGTATTGCCTTAAAGGCAATTCAAACCATGATGAAGCGGTAGGAGGTTAGATCATGAGTAAAAAATACGGCGTTTATATTTGCAAAGGATGCGGCATCGGCGATGCCCTGGATATAGAGGCGATCTGCGACGTGGTCGAAGAAGAGGCCCTGCCCTGCAAGACCCATGATTTCCTGTGCAGCCAGCAAGGCGTGGATTTTATTAAAAAAGACATTGAAGAAGAGGGCACCAATACGCTCGTGATTGCCGCCTGCTCCCGCCGGGTCAATTACAACACCTTTAAATTCGACGGCTGCATTGTCGAGCGGGTCAACCTGCGCGAGGGCGTGGTCTGGTCCCATCCCAGGGATCAATTTCCCATGCTTACCGAGGAGCAGAAGGAAGATGAAAATAACTTTGACACCGTTCAGATGATGGCAGAAGATTACGTGCGCATGGGCATGGCCCGGGTGGAAAAGGTCAAACTGCCGGAGCCCTACCTGCTCGAAATCCTGAGCCGCAAAATCATGGTCATGGGCGGCGGGATCACGGGCATGAGCGCTGCCCTGGATGCCGCTGATGCGGGATATGAAGTCACCATCGTGGAAAAGGAAGACCAGCTTGGCGGAAACGCCAAAAAGTGGAGAAAGCAGCTGCCGATTCAGCCGCCCTATGAAAGCCTGATTCCCCCCATGGTGGCCGATAAGATTAAAGCAGTTGAAAATCATCCCAAAATCGACATCCGCACCGGCACTGTGGTGGCGCGGATTGCCGGACAGCCGGGAGATTTCACGGTTACCCTGAAAAACCCCGGGGAAAAGATCGAGTTTGACGTGCCCTACCCTCTGCCCCCGGAAATGCGTGTGGATGAGAACGGCAAGGAACTGGAGCATGAGGCGCTGCTGGAAAAATACAAGGAATACAACGAAGGCCGGCGCGATATTCTTACCCTGGATCCCAACGGCGAAAAGTTCGGGGCTGTGATCCTGGCGGCCGGATGGCGGCCCTACCAGCCCAAAGATGATGAATTTCCGCATTTGGGATGGGGCGCAAGCCCGGACGTGGTCACCAACCATCAGTTCGAGGAAATGGCGGCAGCCGGCAAGATCACCCGGCCGTCGGACGGCAGGGAAGCCAAGAACGTGGTGTTCGTCCAGAGCCCCGGAAACGGAGAGGATGCAGATTTTCCCTACACCGGGGTGGTCACCAGCATGGTGGCATTAAAGCAGGCCCAGTACGTGCGTGAGGATTATCCTGACGCAAAGGCCTATATTTTCTATCAGCACATGCGTACCTCGGGGTTGAACGAGAACTTTTACAAGGCTGCCCAGCAGGATTCGGGCATTTTTATGAGCAAGGGCGAGGTCACATCCGTTGAGAAAAACGGCAGCGGGCTGGTCGTGTCGGCAAAAGACACCCTCCTGGGCGAAAACATCGGGGTCAACGCAGACCTGGTGGTTCTGGCCACAGGAATGCTGCCTGTGACATTCGACGATCCCACAGTGAACCTGGCCTACCGCCAGGGCCCGGGTTTTCGGGACAATGACCTGTTTGACAAGTACGCGGATTCCAACTTTATCTGTTTTCCCTATGAGACCCAGAGAACCGGTATTTATGCGGCCGGTGCGGTGCGCCGGGCCCTGTCGGTGGAAGAAAGCATGGAAGATGCCAGCGGTGCCGCCCTGAAGGCCATCCAGTGCCTGGAGTGTGTCAACCGGGGTATTGCAGTTCATCCGAGAACCGGGGATATGACATTTCCGGACTTTTTCTTCCAGCGCTGCACCCAGTGCAAGCGGTGTACGGATGAATGCCCGTTTGGCGCCATTGATGACGACGAAAAGGGAACCCCCAAACCCAATCCCACCCGGTGCCGCCGCTGTGGAACCTGCATGGGCGCATGTCCGGAACGGATCATCAGCTTTGCCGACTACAGTGTTGACAGCATCGGCTCACAGGTCAAATCCATTGAGGTTCCGTCAGAAGACGATTATGACGAACCGCCCCTGCGGATTCTGGGCCTGGTCTGCGAAAATGACGCTTATCCGGCCATGGATATCACGGGCCTGCACAAAAAGTCCTTTTCCGCCGATGTCCGGATAATCCCGGTACGCTGTCTGGGTTCGGTCAATGTGATCTGGATCAAGGATGCCCTTTCCCAGGGCATGGACGGGGTTTTTCTGCTTGGATGCAAGCACGGCGACGATTATCAGTGTCATTTTGTCAAGGGCAGCGAACTTGCCAGCATCCGGATGCAGAAAATCGGCGATGCCCTCTCCAGTCTCGCCCTGGAAGAAGAGCGCGTGGCCCAGTACGAAGTGGCCATTGATGACTACGACAGGATTCCGGAAATCATCAATGGATTTGTCGAACAGGTCGAAGAGCTGGGGCCGAACCCGTTTAAGGGATTCTAAAAGGATTGATGCGAATACAGCCCAATTGAGGAGGTTTGATTATGGCGGATAAATACCTGGTTCAACCAGACATTAATTTTATCAATGAGATACGGGCAAACGGGGGTGAGTCGCTGAAAAAGTGCTTTCAATGCGCTACATGCTCTGTTGCCTGCCCAATAGCCCCGGACTGCAAGCCCTTTCCAAGAAAGGAAATGATTGCCGCGTCCTGGGGGTTGAAGGACAAATTGCTGAGCAACCCGGACATCTGGCTGTGCCATAACTGCGGGGACTGCTCCACCTTGTGCCCCCGCGGGGCCAAGCCGGGCGATGTCATGGCGTCTTTGCGCATGATGGCCATCAATGAGTATGCCACACCCAAAAGCGTTGCCAATGCAGTAAACGACCGCAAGAAACTGCCGCTGCTCATCGCCCTGCCGGCGATTATTTTTATCGTGCTCGGCCTGATCACCGGCCTGATGGATTTCTCTCCGGAGCTAAACGAGCATGGGGAAATCGCCCATGCCAAGTTTTTTTCCACCTGGCTGGTGGATCTGGTTTTCATCCCGTTGAGCATCTGGGCTGTGGCGGTGTTTGCCATGGGTCTGAAGCGATTTATTGGCGATATTCATAAAAACGCCCTGGCCGAAGGCAAGACATACAAGGAAACCATTGACACCAAGGGGTTTTTGTCCGCCCTGGTGCGGGTGATTCCTTCGATTCTCAAGCACAGTAAGTTCTCCGAGTGCGGCGAGAACAACAACAGGGGCACACCGCACATGATGGTGCTGTTTTCCTTTATCGGTCTGCTGATTGTTACAGGCGTGTTTTTTGTCACCCTTTACGTGTTTGGCATCCATGGTCCATATTCCCAGCTCAATCCCATCAAAATCCTGGCCAATGTCAGCGGCATTGCCCTGATTATCGGCGCGGCGCTTTTGATCAAGCAGCGGATGGACAAAACCGACGAGGTTTCCACCTACAAGGACTGGTACCTGCTGTGGCTGGTGCTGGGCCTGGGTGTGACCGGCATGCTGGCAGAGCTGACCCGGCTGGCGGACGCAGCCTTTTTGACCTACCTCATCTATTTCATCCATCTGATGCTGGTATTTCATCTGATTGCGTTTCTGCCCTTCTCCAAACTGGCCCATCTGGTCTACCGCACCGTGGCCCTGGCGTATAACGAATACTCCGGCAGGGAGGCCAAAAAGGTCTGACAGATTTTGTTTGTCTGATTCATACTGATTGTGAAAAGGGGGCTTTATCCGTAAAGCCCCCTTTTTGCGTGGTGCGGGTTCCAATCAAAGCAGCCGGTATAATCGTCCGGAAAACAGAAAAAGGCGGTTTTTTAGGGTTTCCGTGGAAGGGTTGTCCTCGTGCCAAACCCCGGGACCAGGTATGAACATCAACTTTTTTTGAACCTGAGCGATTTTCAGGTTTGGCGCAGTTACAAGCAAGCCGATGTGAAGCGATCGTCAGCAATGCGAGACATCGACTGACGCTGTAGATACGGCAAAATTAGAAGTTACTTGAAAGCTGTCAGCACTTTTGGATGGCAAATTTGTTTATCATGCGCATTATTATGCTATAAGAAAAGGTATCAGGGCAGGAGTGCTGTCCTGAACCTGCAACAGCATCTGCCGGATTCAGGGGTTTGCAGAATGATTGAAAATACATTCTGTCACATCAATGGCGTGGGCAAAAAAACCGAGGCCCGGCTGTGGTGTGCCGGTATCTGCGCATGGGGTGATGTGTCTGCAGCCCAAGACCTGCCTGTCGGGCCGTCAGCAGCCGCATGGATCCGAAGTGAACTGGCGGCCTCTGAAAAATCCCTGCAGGAGGGCCGGGTAGGTTATTTCTCCCGCCGCCTGCCCCCGGATCAGCAGTGGCGCCTGTTCGGGACTTTCCGCACCAGAACCGCTTATCTTGATATTGAAACCACCGGCCTGTGCAGGAATTCCAACCGGATTACCACCATTGCCCTTTATGACGGCACCCATATCCGCTGCTATGTAAATGGGCAAAACCTGCACGACTTTCCCGGCGATATTTCCCGTTATGATCTGCTGGTGACCTATAACGGCAAAAGCTTTGACATCCCCTTTATCGAACGCTTTTTCAATATCCGCCTGCCCCAGGCCCATATCGACCTGCGGCATCTGCTTGCCGGGCTTGGGTTTAAGGGCGGGCTCAAGGGGTGTGAGAAGCAGATGGGCATTGACCGCAAGGAACTCGAGGGCATCGACGGATATCTGGCGGTGCTGTTGTGGCGGGAATATGAGAAAACCGGCAGTTTTTCTGCGCTTGAAACCCTTATGGCCTATAATGCCGAAGATACGGTGAACCTGGAGTATCTGATGCACACAGCCTACAATCTCAAGATCAACCAGACGCCCTTTGCCCGGACCATGGCCCTTGTCCGGCCGGATCGGCCCAGGATTCCGTTTGAAGCGCATTCAGGGCTTGTGCACAGGATTATGGAAAAATCGCTTGCCCATGGGGCACATCCAGGGAGGAGAGCTGATGAGCCGGGGGCCTGAAAATAAAAAAGAACGCCGGGTCATCCGGCCCGGTTCGGATTTTCGCGGATTCGGGCCTGACAGTCAGAAAGATGATGAATCCGGCCGACTGCTGGAAGCCATTTTTGCCAATACGCATTTCATGGTGGCATACATGGATACAAACTTTTGTTTTATCCGTGTTAACCAGGCCTATGCAAAAGCCGACGGCAAATGGCCGGATTACTATAAGGGCAGAAACCATTTTGACCTGTATCCAAACGAGGAAAACCGGGCGATTTTCCAAAAGGTGGTGGATTCCGGGCAGCCCTATTACGCCCTTGAAAAGCCGTTTGAATATTGCCAAAATCCGGAGCGGGACGTGAGTTACTGGGACTGGAGTCTCAATCCGGTAAAGGCGGCAGATGGGCGGGTAACGGGCCTGATACTGGCCCTGGTCAATGTCACCCGGCGCAAACTTGCACAAAAGGCCGCCCTGGAGGCGGAAAAACGCTTCCGGATCATGACCGAGGCCATTGATGACGTGTTCTGGATGGCCCTTCCGGGGTTGAAACGCATTCTTTACGTCAGCCCGTCATATGAAAAAATGTGGGGCCGGAGCTGTCAGAGTGTGTATGAATCGCCCATGTCATTTGTGGAAAGCATTGACTATCGGGACCGCCCACGGGTCCGGAAGCGAATCAAGCATTACAGCGGCGGAACATGGGATGAGGAGTACCGGGTGGTGAGGCCCGACGGATCCATCTGCTGGGTCCGGGACCGGGGGTATCCGGTCTGTGATGAAAACGGGGGGCTTCAGATGATTGTGGGCGTGTGCACAGACATTTCCGGTCTCAAGTCCGCCCAGCGCGCCCTGCAAACCTCCGAAGGCCGGATCCGTCTGCTTTCCTCCCAGTTAATGGAGGCTCAGGAAAAGGAGCGCAAATACGTTGCCCGGGAGCTCCACGACAGTCTGGGCTCCGGACTGGCAGGAATCAAGATCCAGATCGAAAATGCCCTGGCAGCGGCCCGGTCTTCGAAAACAGGGGTGGCGCCATCTGTATTGGAAGGTCTGGCGGCCAACGCTGGTGACTTGCTGGCCGAGTGCCGGCGGATCACGAAGGGCCTGCGGCCGCCCATGCTCGACGATCTCGGTCTCCTGCCCACTATTGATTGGTACTGCCGGCAGTTTAACACCGTGTTTCCCCATATCCGGGTGGAAAAAATTCTCATGATCGATGAACAGGATATTGAGGAATCTTTAAAAATTGTGATTTACAGGATGGTCCAGGAGGCCATGAACAATGCGGCAAGGCATGGCAATGCCGGCAGCATCCAGCTTTCATTGATCAAAAACGGCCAGTGCATGCTGTTGACAGTGGCCGACAATGGAATCGGTTTTTCAGCAGAAAAACAGGCCCGGGCTGACGCCGGCTACGGTTTGCTGGGGATGAAGGAGCGGGTGGAGCTAAGCGGCGGCACCTTCCGGGTGGAGTCCCGGCCCGGCCGTGGCGTCTGGATCAAAGCGGGATGGCAGTGCGCCGATCAACAGGAATAAGGAAGATCGGACCCAATGAATACAACAAAATCAAAAAAATCCGGGGAAGAAGGCCGGGATAGGGCCATGGGAAACGGGATCTGGATGGCCAATGATCTGGATCGTCTCCTGGAGACGATCCTGGAGTCAGGGGCCCGGATGATGCGCGCCAGGGCGAGCTCGCTTCTGTTTCTGGACAGGAAAACCGGCCGGCTCAACTTCCAGGTGGCCACCGGCGCCAAAAAAGAGGAGATCAAGCAGTTCTCCATCCGGCTTGGAGAGGGCATTGCCGGGCATGTGGCCAGCACCGGGGAGCCGCTGCTCATCGCTGATGTCAGCCGGGACCGGCGTTGGTATCGGCACATAAGCGACCAGATCGGGTTCAAGACCCGCTCCATTGCCTGCGTGCCTTTAAAGGTTGGCAGCAGGGTCATTGGCGTGGTGGAATTTATCAACAAGGGTGAAAACGGAAAATTCCAGGAAAGCGATCTGGAGCTGATCAATGTGTTTGCCGAGCTGGCCGCCATTGCTATTGAAAATGCCCGCAAATTCAAGCTTGTGGAACTGGAAAACCAGGACCTGAAACAGGACCTGCACCTGACCCATGAAATCGTGGGCAAAAGCGACGCCATCCGGCAGGTGGTTTCCGAGGCCCGGCAGGTGGCCGATTCCATGGCCAGCACACTGGTTCTGGGGGAAAGCGGCACAGGAAAGGAACTGCTGGCCCGCCTGATTCACCAGGCCAGCCCCCGCAAGGACCGGCCCCTGGTGGCGCTCAATTGCGCCGCCCTGCCCGAAACTTTGCTCGAATCCGAGTTGTTCGGACATGAAAAAGGGGCATTTACCGGGGCTACGGGGACCAAGATCGGAAAATTCGAACTGGCAGACGAGGGGACCATTTTTCTCGACGAAATTGCTGAAATGAGCCCGTCCATGCAGGCAAAGCTTTTGCGGGTGCTCCAGGACGGAATTTTCTACCGGCTGGGCGGCAATACCCCCATTGCCGTGGATATTCGGGTTATCGCCGCCACCAACCGGCAGATAACCAAGGAAGTGGAATCCGGAAAATTCCGGGAGGATCTGTATTACCGGCTCAATGTTGTGGAACTCCACATGCCGCCTCTGCGGGAGCGCAAAAGCGATATTCCGCTTCTGGCGGCCCATTTTGTGGAGTGGTTCCGCAAAGAAAAGGGGTACTTGCATCTGGAGATCTCAGATGCGGCAATGGAGAAGATGACCGCCTATGACTGGCCCGGAAACGTGCGTGAGCTGCAAAATGCCCTGGAGCGGGCCGTGGTCATGGGCGGGGGCGGTAAGATTGAGCCGGAGGACCTGCCCATGTTTGCATCCCGGGGCCCCGCGGCAGAGGGCATCGACGTGGGAATGACCCTTGAGGATGCAATCCATGCGTTTAAAAAGAAATTTATCCGCATGAACCTGGAAAAAACCGGCGGTAACCAGACCCGGGCTGCCAAAACCATGGGGATTCAGCGAACCTATTTGTCCCGGCTGATTTCCAGGTATGGCATGAAAAAAGATCGGAAGGACCGCTGATCACAGTCGGGATGATTTGGCCGGGGCTTTTGGAGAAAATGAAAAAAGGACGGGGCATGGCATGCCCCGTCCTTTTTTGCGATGGTCCTTATTCATTACAACAGGCCTGCCGGGTTTTTATTCTCCGGTGGCTGCACCGTGAAGCTTGACTTCGACCTTGTCGGTAAGGCCCTGGTAATAATTGCGCAGGATGTCCAGGACTTCTTCGCGGCCGAAGTGATCCGGCAGTTGGCCGCCTTCGGAAAGCATCTTGCGAAGCATGGTGCCGGACAGCAGCACGCGGTCTTCCTTGGTGTGCGGGCAGGTTTTCAGTGATGCCATTCCGTCGCACTTGTGACAATAGAAGGTCCAGTCAATATTTAAGGGCTTGCATAGCAAGGCCTTGCCTTCTTCTGCCGGGGCCGGGATCTTATTGAATATGGTCTGGGCTTCAAACATGCCGTAAAAGTCGCCCACGCCGGCATGGTCACGGCCGATGATCATGTGGGAGCAGCCGTGGTTCTGGCGGAACGTGGCATGGAGAAGGGCTTCCCTGGGGCCTGCATAGCGCATATCCAGGGGATAGCCGCCCTGCACAACCTTGTCGGGCACAAAGTAATTGTTCACCAGCACGTCAATGCATTTGACCCGGACTTCTGCAGGGATGTCGCCGGGCTTGAGGTTGCCTACCAGAGAGTGGATAAAGCAGCCGTCGCTGACCTCAATGGCGATCTTGGCCAGGTATTCGTGGGAGCGGTGCATGGGATTGCGCAGCTGCAGGGCGGCAACCTTCTGCCATCCACGTTCCTCGAAAATCTTGCGGGATTCTGACGGGCGCATGTAAATGCCCTTGTACTTGGTGGGAAATTCGGCTTCAGAAAGAACCTTTACCGGGCCGGCCAGGTTAAAGGATTTCTGGTTCATGACCATCTGAACGCCCGGGTGCTCATCCTGTGCAATCTTCCAGAATTCTTCGGGTGTGGGGGTGCCTTCGCCCATGAAAACCTTTTCGCATTCATAGCGCTTGTTTTCCTCGGTCATCTCAAATTTTTCGGTGACCTTCATGGTGGCCATGGCTTCGTTGGTTTCCGGATCATACAGGGCGATCTCGTCGCCTTCGCTGATGGCGCCGGCCTCTTCCTGGCTTGCCGACAGGGTCACGGGAACGGGCCAGAATGTGCCGTCTGACAGCTGGTAGCCGTCGCAGACACTTTTCCAGTCAGCCTTGTTCATAAAGCCGTCCAGGGGTGAGAAACCGCCGGTGCCGATCATGATCAGGTCACCGCGCTCCCGGGGAGAAAGGGAAACCTTTTTCAGCCCTTCGGCTTTTTTCTTTTCCGCTTCCAGTTCCGCGCCTTCCAGCAGGCAAATGGTAAGGCCCTTGCCGCCATGCGGGGGAATAAGATTCGACATGTCAACCTCTCCTTTCAAATGATGTTGGTCATTTCACAAAACCCGAAAACAAATCTTTACCGGGCATGTCTCCTTCAATACACCTCCTGATGTAAAGAATTTTATCTAATAAGAACAGCCGGATTTGTCAAGGCAAATCAAGGCATTTGCCGGGCGCGCTCAGCAATAAAGAACTTATTGGAACCATTTGTGATTTTCCAGAAACAAAAGGCTGTGCAGCAGGTCTTCCCGACGGTGGGGTTCCAGGGTGATAACAGGCCCGGGGCCGGCGGTTTTCAGCCACTCGTGCAAAGGTGTGAAATCAATGACGCCCCGGCCCATTCCCAGGTGGTCATCGGTTTTTCCGCAATTGTCGTGCAGATGGAGCTGGCGGATACGGGGACCGAGTCTTTTGAGCCACGCTGAGAGGGAAAATGATCCAAATACGGTCAGGTGCCCCACGTCCAGACAGAAACCGGTTGTCTCTGGATCGGTTTTTTCAAACAAATCCGCCAGGTCTTTTGGGTCGGGTTCGTAGACGTTTTCCAGCACCAGGCGGATGCCTTTCTCCCAAAGGGCGCGGCCGTGGCTGTTCCATGTGTCAGCCGCCCGTTTGTACCACTCCTTCCGGATAAAACTGTAGCGGGCCGGGTCATAGCCGGCATGACAGACCATGGTTTCAGGACCCAGGGCCTCTGCGGCAGTCCGGGCCTGTGTCAGCCGCTTGTGGGTAACAGACCGGATTTCGGGATCCGGCGATCCCGGTGACAGGTCAAGAAACGGTCCGTGCACGGTAATGCGGCATCCGGCGTCGGCAAACCAACGGCCGGCCCGGGAAAAATCATCGGCCGCAAACCGGTCCAGGGATTCGGCATCCAGACCGATTTCCGGCTGGATCCGGTTTTCGGTGAAAATTTCCAGCCAGTTTTGCTGCGGGTCCATGAGCCAGGTAAACGGAATGTTGACCTGGACCTTTTCAAGGATGCGGGTTTTTGCGGAATCAAACATTTCTTCCATAAAATTTTCCTTGTCTGCCGTCCCAGGTGGCTATTGGCTGAAATATAGCATATGCTGCAATTGACATGAAGGCCATGAATAAAAAAGGTCCCGCCCCTGCCTTTTCCAAACATCCAGGCGCTGCCATCGGAATTTTACTTAGTGCCTGAACGAAAACCGTCTTTTTCGCCAATCTCTGCGTCCGGCTCAAATTTTAATCCTCAAAATACGTCGAGTATTCCTGCGGTTAAAATTTTCGCCGTCCTTGACCTTGACGAAAAAT
>Ga0182239_1000015_pt1 | contig 72043 bp, 58 predicted proteins | sample hydfrate6_PW_210_FD_132456 | JGI IMG/M metagenome (GOLD analysis project Ga0182239, IMG submission 132456) | Subsurface microbial communities from deep shales in Texas, USA - hydraulic fracturing test 6_PW_210 | ecosystem: Environmental > Aquatic > Deep subsurface > Shale gas/oil reservoir >... | reverse complement strand
GGCGCCGTAAAAAGTCCAATATCTGCGTTACGCGCAATTTCTCAGAATTTCACGTACGGATAAGTACGCTGCATTCTTCGAAATTGCGCAAGCCTTGATCTTGAACTTTTTACGGCACCATCTAAAGTCAGACTTTTTACGATGCCATCAACCCTTGGTTTGGCGGTGCATCAGCTTTGAACAAAGCCGAATAACTGTAAACACTGTACCATACACAAAACATTGGTGCCAATACAAAATTGGAAACCCGGATTTTTCTGAGTGTCGGGGCCGGGATTTTGCGAAACCGGCCATCCCGGCGTTTCGGCTTGACACCGAAGGGCCCGGCAGTATAATTTGAAGAAAATTAAAAATTTTATCTATTGATTATCCTTTTGGTTACTTTTTGGTGAATTCGGAAACGATCATGCACCGCAACCCGGTTTTTCGGCCGCGAATTGTTGTTTTTTTGTGTCTTGTGCTAATCGGCTCTGCATGGCTTGCGGCCCGGCCGGACGCCCGGAATGAAGCCGGCCGGCAGGTTTTTGTGATTCCGATTTCCGGCACCGTGGATCCGGGCATGGCGGCTTTCGTGGAACGGGCCCGCCAGCAAGTCTCCCAAAATCCGGAAGCCCTGGCTGTTTTTGAAATCAACACTTTTGGCGGCCGGGTGGATTCAGCCCTGGAAATTGTTGATACGCTTCTCAAAATCCCCGGGGATCAGACCATTGCCTATGTTTCGCCCAAGGCCATATCCGCCGGCGCGTTGATTGCCCTTGCCTGCGGGGATCTGGCCATGGCCCCGGGCAGCACCCTCGGGGATGTGGCCCCGATCATGCAGTCCAGCGAAGGGCCCAGGGAACTGGGTGAGAAATTTCAATCCCCCATCCGGGCCAAGTTTCGCGCTTTGGCAGAAAGAAACGGCTATCCCGCGGCCCTGGTCGAGGCCATGGTCACCAAGGAAAAGCACGTCCTGGAAGTCACCATGACCGACGGCACCACTGTTTACATGGATGCGCAGCAGTTTGAGGAACTGAGCGAAAGCGAAAAAAAGGCCGTGACATCGAAAAAAACCATAGTGGAAGCCGGCGAACTGCTGACTTTCCACGATGCCGAGGCCCTTTCCTACGGCCTGTCCATGATGACCGTGGATTCCATCGATGCCCTGCTCAACAATCTGGATATGTCCGTATACGAGCTCACCCGCATCGAGCAGACCTGGTCCGAGGCTCTGGTGCGCCTTATCGACGGTATTGCCCCGATTCTGATGATGATCGGGCTGGCCGGGCTTTATATTGAAATCAAGTCCCCTGGCTTTGGCGTGCCCGGGGCTGTGGGGGTTTTCTGTTTGGCGCTGGTGTTTTTGAGCCAGTACCTTGTGGGACTGGCCCATTACACGGAATTTTTCCTTTTGCTGGCCGGGCTGATCCTGATGGGCGTTGAGATGTTTGTGCTGCCAGGATTCGGTATGGCCGGATTTGCCGGGATTGTTTTTATCGTCATCGGCATGGTGCTGGCCATGCAGGATTTTGTGGTGCCCGACCCTTCCCTTCCCTGGCAGAAGGAGCTTCTCATTGAAAACGGGGTGCGGGTGCTGGGTGCCTATCTTGTGGCCATGGTTGCAGGACTTGTTTTTATACGCTATGTGATGCCGAAAATCCCCTCCAGCCGGGAAGGGCCTTACCTGGCCGCATCCTTGAAAGATGCCCATGCAGATGCCAAAGACACCCAGATGGTGCATCCGGGTGACACCGGTGTGGCCCTGACCTATCTGCGGCCTTCGGGCAAGGCGGAAATCAATGATGAAAGGGTGGACGTGATCACGGAAAATCAGTTTCTGGAAAAGGGGACCCTGATAAAAGTCATTGATATCCGGGGCAACCGGATTATCGTGGACAGAAAGGACCCGGCATGATCCAGCCCTACATTGTTCCGGTGCTCCTGCAGGTTGCCGGCATTGCCGTGCTTCTGGCCGAAGTCATGCTGCCTTCCGGCGGGCTTCTCACCATCGTGGCCCTGGGATGCTTCGGCTATTCCCTCTATTTTGTGTTTACTGCCGTGTCCGTGTTTGCGGGCATGGTGTTTGTGCTGGCCGACATCATTTTAATACCCGTGGTGCTCATTGCCGGGCTCAAGCTGCTGGCCCGCTCCCCCCTGGCTTTGAAAACCAGCCTTTCGAGCAAAAGCGGATTTTCTTCTTATGATCAGGAAAAAGGCGAGGATTACGTGGGCCGGCAGGGCAAGGCGGCAACCGATCTGCGTCCTGCGGGAACGGCTGTCATTGACGGAAAGCGTGTGGATGTGGTCACGCGGGGCGACTATATTGAAAAGGGATCGGCTGTGACGGTCATTGCCGTGGAAGGCAGCCGCATCGTGGTCCGAAAAGATCAATAGTTCAGGGTCCGGGGTTTTGTGCCGGCCGGCCCTGAACAACAGCAACCTTCTGAAGGAGGATTTATGCCGGTCGAATTTATCATTCTCGTTATTCTTGTCATTGCCTTAATTGTTTTGCTCTACTTTATCGGATCGGCCATTTCCCTGTGGGTCCAGGCCCTGGTTTCCGGTGCGAGCATCGGGCTTTTCAACATCATTTTCATGCGGCTTCGCAAGATTTCGCCAAAGCTTATCGTCAATGGCAAGATCATGGCGGTCAAGGCCGGGCTGGAGGTGTCCACAAACGACCTGGAATCGCATTTTCTGGCCGGCGGTGATGTCATGCGCGTCATCCAGGCCCTGATCGCCGCAGACAAAGCCAACATTGACCTGAAATTCAACCGGGCGGCCGCCATTGACCTGGCGGGTCGAAACGTGCTGGAAGCCGTTCAGATGAGTGTGAATCCCAAGGTGATTGAAACGCCAATGGTGGCGGCCATGGCCAAGGACGGCATCCAGCTGAAAGCCATCTCCAGGGTGACGGTGCGGGCCAATATTGACCGGCTGGTGGGCGGCGCCGGAGAGGAAACCATCCTGGCCCGGGTGGGCGAAGGCATTGTCACCACTATCGGATCCTCGGACAGTCATAAAAACGTTCTGGAAAATCCGGACTCCATTTCCAAGCGCGTTCTGGAAAAGGGGCTGGACGCGGGTACTGCCTATGAGATCCTCTCCATTGATATCGCGGACGTGGACGTGGGCAAAAACATCGGTGCAGAGCTGGAAACCGACCGGGCCGAGGCAGACAAGAAGATCGCCCAGGCCAAGGCTGAAGAGCGCCGGGCCATGGCTTATGCCGCAGAGCAGGAAATGAAGGCCAAGGTCCAGGAGATGCGCGCCAAGGTGGTGGAAAACGAGGCCCAGGTGCCCATTGCCATGGCAGAGGCCCTGCGCGCCGGCAACATTGGAATCATGGACTATTACCGGTTTAAAAACATCCAGGCCGACACCCAGATGCGCGACAGCATCGGCGGAAAAGAAGACGACGGCAGCGGCCAGGAAACGGAAACCGAGGAATAAAAAAGGCCGATACCCATGGAACCCCTGATATTTTTTCTGGTGGTGGCTTTCATTATCATCACCAATATTGTCAAGGCCAAAAAAAAGTTTGATAAAGGCGCTTCTGCCCCGCCGGAACAAACCCCAGGTGAAGCAGAGCCGAAAGCTGCGCCTGAGGACAAGGCATCGGCCGGGTGGAAGCGCAATATCCGGGATTTGCTGGCCGAACTCCGGCAGGAGGTTGTTGAGCAGCAGGGAAAAAAGACCCCGGAGCCCGCCCGGCAGCCGGGCCGCGGCACCGGGTGGGAGGACCTGGTCCGTACCGGGCCCGGGGCGGACAAACCGGATTTAAAGAAATCATCCGAGGCCCGGGGGGAAAAACAGCCCGCCGCCCCCCGGCAAAGTCCCCGGCCGGAACGGGGACAAACCCTGATTGAATCGCGCAGCCGGCAGGGATGGACCCCGGAGGCGCGCATCGGGGAAACAACAAGAAGGCCGCCGGCGCCGGCACTCGAGCAAATGGGAAAAAAGGAATTAAAACCCCTTCGGTCGCATCAGTTTTCAAGGCATGAGCTGCGCCGGGCCGTGATCTGGTATGAAGTCCTGGGTCCGCCCATGTCCCTGCGGGATCCGGAACGGGAAATATGGTTGTAGCTCCGGGATCCTGAGTTTCTTTCTTGAAAGGTGTTGCAAAATCGGCTATCTAATATATTTTTAAGACTTTTAAGATTCGTTTGTGCGCCATTGGGCGCAAAAATATGAAAATCCAAAAAGTTGCAGAGATTGAGCCATGACAGAAAATCAAGTGACCATTAATGGAAACCGGTTTTCCTTTGAACCCGGGGAAACGATTTTGGATGTGGCCCGGAAAAACAGCATTGATATCCCCACATTGTGCCATCTCAAGGGAGCCACGCCCACCGGGGCGTGCCGGATCTGCGTGGTGGAAGTGGAAAAGGCCCGCAACCTGCTGCCGGCATGCTGCACACCGGCACAGGCCGGCATGGTGATCCACTCCGAGTCGCCCGATGTGGTGAAGTCGCGCAAGAAAACAATCGAGCTGCTGCTGGCTTCGGGCAACCACAACTGCGCCGTGCGCAAGGTGGACGCATCCGGCAGTTTCGCCGATTTTCAGCTCCAGGTGCAGGACTATGATCACAGCAACCGGCTTTGCCCTGTCTGGGGCGACTGTCAGCTTCAGGATCTGGCCTACAGGTACCAGGTTTCCGGGGATGCTTTTTCCGCCACGCAAACCCCGTATCCCATGGAAACGGTCAACCCGTTTATCGTGCGCGACTTTTCCCGCTGCATCCTGTGCGGCCGGTGCGTGCAGGCCTGCAACGAAGTCCAGGTCAACCGCGCCATCAGCTTTGGATATCGCGGCAAAGACGGCAAAATCGTGGCCGCCGGCGACCAGCCCCTGAAGGACTCGGACTGCGTTTTTTGCGGGGAATGCGTCCAGGCATGCCCGGTGGGCGCCCTGGTGGAAAAGGAGGCCAGGTACCGGTGGCGGCCCTGGGAGGCGCAAAAGGTGCGCACCACCTGCAGTTACTGCGGTGTGGGCTGTCAGATGGATTTGCATGTCAAGGACAATGCCGTACTCAAGGTCACCGGCGCCGCGGATGTGGCGCCCAATTACGGCAGCCTCTGCGTCAAGGGCCGGTTTGGATACAAGTTCATTGATTCACCGGAGCGGATCACAAGCCCCATGATCAAGGAAAACGGAGAGTTCCGCAAAGCCACCTGGGACGAGGCCCTGGACCTTGTGGCCCGGCGGTTCACCGAAACCCGGGACACCCACGGGCCCGACAGTATCGGGGTGCTGACTTCGGCGCGGATCACAAACGAGGACAACTACATTGCCCAGAAATTTACCCGGGCGGTGCTGAAAACCAATAACATCGACCATTGCGCCCGTCTCTGACACAGCTCCACCGTGGCCGGTCTGGCCGCAGCATTCGGAAGCGGGGCAATGACAAACACCATCGCAGACGTTGAACAAGCCGATGTCATTTTGATCACAGGTTCCAATACCACGGAAAATCATCCGGTGATTTCCTCCTTTGTCAAGCGGGCCGTATCCTTTAAGGATACAAAGCTGATCCTTGTGGATCCCCGCAGGATCAAGATTGCCGAGTTTACCGACAAGTGGCTCCGGCCCAACCTGGGCACGGACGTGGCATGGATCAACGGCCTGATCCACGTGATTATAAAGGAAGACCTTTATGACAAGGAGTTTGTGGAAAACCGCACCCAGGGCTTTGATGCTCTAAAAGAGGCGGTTGCCAAATTCACCCCTGAATATGTCTCTGAGATAACTGGCATTCCCGCCCATCAGATTATTGAGGCCGCCCGCCTGTATGCCGGCGCAAAGAACGCGGCCATCGTCTATTGCATGGGCATTACCCAGCACATCTCGGGCACCGACAATGTGAAATCTTTGGCCAACCTGGCCATGATCACCGGCAATCTGGGCCGGCCCGGCACCGGGGTCAATCCCCTGCGGGGCCAGAACAATGTCCAGGGCGCCTGTGACATGGGCGGGCTGCCAAACGTGTTTTCCGCCTACCAGCCCGTGACAGTGGCCGACAATGTCTCCAAAATGGAAAAAGCATGGGGGGTCTCCGGCATGTCAGACAAGGCCGGGTTGCCGGTGACGGAAATGATTCCCAAAGCCCATTCCGGAGAGTTAAAGAATCTTTATATCATCGGCGAAAACCCGCTGGTATCGGATCCGGATCTCAATCACGCCGAGGAAAGTCTGGATCATCTGGATTTAATGGTAGTGCAGGACATTTTCATGACCGAAACCGCGCAGAAAGCCCACGTGGTGCTGCCGGCCACCTGCTTTGCGGAAAAAGACGGTACGTTTTCCAACACCGAACGCCGGGTTCAGCGGGTGCGCAAGGCGGTCAATCCCCCTGGGGAGGCCCGGGAGGATTGGTGGATAATCGCGGCCATATCCAAGCGCATGGGCTATGCCATGGATTATGAGAATGCCGGGGAAATTTTTGATGAAATGGCTTTGGTGACGCCTTCCTATGCCGGTCTCAGTTATGCGCGCATCGAACATGAAGGGATTCACTGGCCGTGTCCCAGCCCGGATCACCCGGGAACGCCGATTTTGCACACCCAGTCCTTTCCCGTCGGCAAGGGGGTATTGCATGCCATTGACTATATCCCGCCGGCTGAGCAGGTGGACGAGGAATATCCCCTGTACCTGACCACCGGCCGGGTTCTGTACCAGTATCATACCGGCAGCATGACCCGGAAAACCGATGGCTTAAACGAGCGGGCGCCGGAGAGCTTTGTGGAAATCTCGCCTGCGGATGCCGATAAATACGGTCTGGAAGACGGGGACAAGATCCGCATTGCTTCCAGACGCGGTGAGATCGTGGCAAAAATGACCGTATCGCCAAAGGCTGTGGACGGAACCGTGTTTATCCCGTTTCATTATGCAGAGGCGGCAGCCAACCGGCTGACCAATTCCGCCCTGGATCCGGTCTCCAAAATCCCGGAATACAAGGTCTGTGCGGTCAGGCTGTCCCGGGCGGCATGAACTCTTTGATTTACCAGTTGCTCATGATTTCCTGGCCCTGCCGCCGGGCCAGTTCATCCTGAAGTTCCTGGAACTGGGTGCCGATGGCCCGGAGGGTGTAGTTCATCACAGAATAGCCGATTTCCGGGTATTTTTTAAACAGCTGTTCCAGATCCTCTTTTTTCAGCCGGATGAGCCGGCAGTGCCGGGATGCACAGTATCCGGACAGGCGGTACTCAAAGGGCGGGACAAAGCAGTGCCATCCATAGGTCTGGGCCGAGGAAATAAATGTCAAAGGCTCGCACACATCCTTTTGTCTGGACTGCTCTGACTCGCAGATCAGCTGGATTTCGCCTTCCAGCACAATCCAGAGGTTTTTGGCCGCCTCTCCATGCTTGAAGATGGGATCGGATTTTCTGTATTCCACCACTTCGGCTGTATTTTGTAGGGCTTCCAGCTGCTGGTCTGTTAAGCCTGTAAACATTTCCACCTGGTCCATGAAATCAAGACTGGTCATTATTTTTCTCCCTTGGTCTGGGTTTTTGCGTCAAACAAGGCCGCGTGCGCAAATTTTATGAATTGCTCAGGGGTGCGGCATCAGCTGTTGCCTGCAGGTGTTCAAACCGGGTGCCCACAACCTGGATCATGGCCCTTAGAACCCTGTATCCGGTTTCAGGATTGTCCTTTAAAAAAGCCAGCAATTGCTCACCGCTGATTTTTACCACTTCGCAGGATTGAGAGGAGCAGTATGCAGACAGCTTGTATTTATAAGGCGGCAACAGGCTGGACCACCCGATGATGCCGTGAGATGAAAGCGTGGAGATGGTTTGGATCTGTGTGGTTTCCCGGGCCGGCATTTCAAAGCGAAGATCCACCTGCCCGCCGGCAATGGCCCATAAGTGGGCGGCGGCTTCGCCTTCCTTAAACAGGCGCGCGCCCTTTTCAAATCCGGCAATGCCGCTGAAACCGGCAATTTTTTTCAGCTCTTCATTCTCTATGTCGGAAAACGCCTCGGTCTGCCGCAAAACGTCTTGAATCTGGTCTGCCATTTATCATGCCTCCTTGCTGGTCTGCGTGCTGTTGTCCGGCTCCGGCACTTCCACCGTATGGTCGGTTAACACCTCGTTGTTTAAAACATGGCGCTCAAATACCTGCCGGACCTTTTCGGCATTCATTTTCTGATATACCACCGGACTCTGTCCGGCCACCGCCACTGTAACGTTGGGTTCGGTCTCGCACACGCCCAGACAATCAGAGGCCAGCACATGAATATCATGGCGACCGCTTTTGCCCAGTTCTTCGATCACGGCATTCATTACCTGCCTGGCGCCGGCGGCAATTCCGCAGTCTCCCATGTGAACCGTGACCCGGACATTGGGCTGCTGATGGCGCAGTGCGGTTTCATGCAGGGTCTTTTCCTTGATCCGTTGTAAGTCCTCGATGGTAATCTTGGCCATTGGCTGTTTCTCCCGGTAATGTATGATGGCGCCGTAAAAAGTTCAATATCTGCGTTACGCGCAATTTCTCAGAATTTCACGTACGGATAAGTACGCTGCATTCTTGGAAATTACGCAAGCCTTGATCTTAAACTTTTACGGCACCATCTGAAATCAGAGTTTTTACGGTGCCATTAAAACAACGCACAGGCTTTTTGTTAACTCATTTTATTCTCAACTAAATTAAAATAGAATAAAATCCCCGGGATGTCAAACAGATCCACGGTGTTGGTTATGCGTAAAAAAACGCGTCAACCCCCATCCAGCCAAGAAATCCGGCATACAGAGCCAGCAGGAGAATGCATTCAAACCGGGTAAGGCGCAGATGGGTGCGCAGCATGACAAACAGGGCAATGGTGGCCACGGCCAGAAGCCCCATGGCCGGGGCGGCCACGGAAAAGTCAATGATGCAGGTGCCGGCAATGAGCACGCCGCCGGGAATGGCGATTAACAGGTCAAAGGTGTTGCTGCCCAACACATTGGCCATGCTCACGACACCGTCTTTCCGGCGGGCGGCCTGGATGCTGACAAAGGCATCCGGAAGACTTGTGGCAGCGGCAATCACGCTCAGCCCCCAGAAAAAGTGCGGGGTGTTGAAAACATCTCCCAGGATGATCACCGATCGCACCAGTCCTTCCACGCCGACTCCGATAAAAGCCAGGCCCAGCAACAGGCGCAGCCAAAGTCTGCCCGCCCGCCCTGGATCTTTTGGGCATGAAGGCCGTTTTCCCGCTGCTGTATCCGGTATTCCATCGTATCCTGGTGCTGAAGGAAAATGTAGAGCCCGTAAAATCCCACGGGCAGAAGGGCGAGGGGGCGGGTGATGCTTCCTTCCCACTGGCTGCCGGCCACCGGATAATAGATCAGGGCCAGGGCAAAGCTTAACATGAGCACGGCCACGCTGATCATGTAAAACAGCCCTTCCTTGTAAATCATTTCCCGGTCTGCTTCCAGTCCCTTGCCCACAAGCCCGGAAACTCCGGGAATGACAAGGATGTTAAACACCGCCGATCCCACCACCGCAGCCACGCCAAGTTCGAACTTGCCGTGGACCAAAGTGGCGATTACTGTGCTGGAAAGTTCGGGAAAACTGGAGCCCACGGCCATGATAATCGATCCCTGGACCACGGCCGGCAAATGGTAATGGGCGGCCAGACGGCCGGCGGCCTTTTCCAGCAGAAAACTGCCGTGCCATACAGCCGCGGTTGCGGCAAGGATTACGAAAATGCAGACAATAACAACCATTAGAAGTGTTTTCCGCACCCGGCAATATATTTTTCATACCGCCGGAACTCGTCTTTGAAATTGCTGCTGAATATCTGCTGTCCCATACAGGCCCGGGTTTTCTCCATTTTTATGAACTTTCCGGAAGGGATCTTTCCGTTTCTATGCTCTGGTCATCTTCTGCGGCAATCAGGCCTTGGGACCGGGCTCTTTCATACCATTGCTTTCTGGCCCACTTGCGCATGTTGGGAATGGTGTCGGTTTCATCAATGATTTCCGTGCCCAGAAGGGTCTCCAGGATGTCTTCCATGGACACCAGTCCGGCAATGCCGCCGTATTCATCCACCACCAGGGCAATATGCTCCCGCCGGTCCAGAAGCTGTTCAAACAGGCGAAACAGGTTGACTGTTTCAGGTACGGCCAGCATGTCCCGGCCCAGCTCGGATACTGTCCGGGTGGCATCCCCGGTGGCCAGGGCCAGCAGCAGATCGTCTTTTAAAATGTATCGGGCAATGGATTTGTTGTCCGGTTCATACAGGGGAATCCGGGAAACATGAATGCTGGGATATACCTTGTAGACTTCCTCTATGCGCATGTTTTCGGGCAGGGAAAACATCACCTTGCGAGGGGTCATGATATCAGCGGCCCGGATGGAACTCAGGCGCATCAGGTTTTTGAGAATCCGGGATTCCTTTTCCAGAAACAGGCCTTCTTCAAACCCCAGATCCGCCAGGGCCCGGATTTCATCCCGGGTCACCGGCGTGATTTTTTTGCCCCTGGAAAACAGGTAGGTAATTACCTGTGACATTTGCACCAGTGGATACAGGACAATGATGAGGCTGCGGAGCAAAAGCACCGTGGGCCGGGTCAGGCTCCGCCAGAAAAGCGCGCCGATGGTCTTGGGAATGATCTCGGATAAAACCAGAATCAAAAAGGTGAGCACCGCGGATGTGGCGCCCACGTATTGGCTGCCGAACACTTCCACGGCCTGGGCGCCCACACCGGCGGCACCCACTGTATGGGCGATGGTGTTTAGGCTTAAAATGGCGGCCAGGGGGCGGTCAATATCGGTTTTCAGTGTGCGCAGCAGTTTGCCGGTTTTGGGATGAACCTCTTCGAAGGCTGCGGTAAAGCTAGGGGTGATCGACAGGAGGACCGATTCCATGATGGAGCACAGAAATGAGACCCCCAGGGCGATAGACAGGTAAATGAACAGAAGCGTCATTGATTTTCAGTTTTCTCGAGGATAAACAGATGGACAAATCGTGGATCCAGGTCCGCTGCCGGAACATGGCCGTATTCTTCGGCAATCCTGGAAAACAGGTTTTCCAGGGCCTCCTCCATGCGAACAGATATGTCATGGATGGAAATCCCGCTTTGGGCTGAAAGCCATTGGAGAAAATCGGATTTGGCCGAATCCCGGATCCCGGGTGTTTTTGTGCCTTGTTCCCAAAGCTCACTGAAAAAGGGCTGAAACGCATTGACCGGAATCGGCAGCGGAATCCGGGCCAGGCCCAGGCGGTCTTTTGCCCACAGGGTCAGCAGCAGGTTTTCATGGGTGATAAAATACCGCTTTGGCAGATAATGGGTATTGATGTCCATGCACGACAGCAGGTGGTCAAAGGCCGTGATTTCGTTTAAGGCGGCTTCGGCCGTCGCGATGTCCTGCATGGTTTCAAATTCCCGGTACATCCGGCCGGTTTGGTAATTGTCAAAAAATTTGGGCCGGGTCAGCAGAAGTCCGCCCACAAAACCCACAAGCCGCTCTCCCCAGAAACTCAGGGCCAGCCGGCGATGTGCGTACCAGGCATCGGCCTTCCATTTCCGGGCGTGGTTCCGCAGATCAACGGCCAGGGCGTAACCGGTTCGGAAGATGTCTGCCAGGCTGTAGTTGCTTAAGATCTCTGCGCTTTGTCCGGGTGCCGGCGGTTTTTGGGTCCCGGCCAGCCGGTGCAGGCCCAGACCGAGGTATGCGGAAACCTTTTCCACCACGTGGCCAAGCTCCTCGCGCTGGCGCACGGGCTGCTGGTCTGCTGCGATCACTTGATTGCACAGGGCGGCAAATTCCACCTGAAGCTCGTAGACAAGCTGGCTTGATTTGATTTGCCAGAGCGCCGTGCCGAAAATCCCGCTGTCTGAGAGCATGGAACTGTGCTGCACAGGCACCGGAAGGTTGAAGTCCGCATCAGATGCCGTATCCGGTGTCCGGGCCGGGCGTTTGCGCACCGATTCCGGCCGCATGGGGGCATATACGCCAACGGCTTCTTCAAACGGCAGAAATCCCTTTTCCGCAAGACGCACATTGCGAAACCGCAGGGCTTCTTCCTGGCTTTCGGCCTCCATGACGTTGACGCTGCGAAGCAGGGTGGCCTGGTAGGTCTGCAGGTCCTCGTCTGCAATGTGGCGAAGAAGCTGGTGGATGAGTTGCTGGCGCTCTTCCCGGTCGTCTTCGTCTTCAATGGCGTTTAAAAATCCGTCCAGGATGCGGACGTAAAAAACCCCGTCATGGGTGAAAAAGCCGTCCGGATAATCGCCGGGGTCTTCGTTTTCTTCCGGGAGCCGGATTTCAAGGGCCTCATGGAGATAGTATTCCAACAGGTCATATTTCTCTGATGCGGTCCACTGGTGGAAACGCGGCGGATCTGCCCGGGACAGCAGGCTCATCCAGTGGCCCAGGGCCTGGGTGTTGATGCGGTCCCGGTTCCAGATTTCCAGGTCCAGCAGGTATTCCCATTGTCGGTTGGAAGCCAGGGACAGCAGTTCCATGGCGTCTTCCGCCCCGATTTCGTGGACCAGAAAATATATGTCCTCTTCTGCCATGGAGTGAACCAGGGCAGTGGCCTGGGGGTGGTCCAGGAGTTCATCCAGGGCCTTTTCGGGCGGCTGCATTAAAATGCGCTGCTTGTCTGCAGCCAGCCGGGCCATGCGCTGCTGGTGGGCGGAGCGGATCTGCGTGTCTTCGGATTCGGAACTTGCCATTTTCAAAAAATCAATTCTGATGCGCCTGTAAAAAGTCTTTTTTACAGGCAGTGTTAAGTTTTAAGTGATTAAGTGTTAAGTAAAATCAAAAAGTTGTCTCTTTAGTGGTTGACGGAGATATCCGTTTTAGGACTTTTTACGGCACCATCAATTCTGTTTGCGTATAAATAAATTCAGGACGCCTTATTTTCCCGGGCACTGGGCACGGACGCCCGGATCAATGTCAGCGTCTGAATAGGCCTGGTCAAAATAATCTGAAAATTCCCTGGCTAAAGCTTCGGCCCGCTGCTCAAAGGCGTTTTTGTCAGACCAGGTATTTTCGGGATGCAGGATTTCCGCATCCACACCCGGGCAGGAGTCGGGCACGCTCAGGTGAAAGCGTTTGTTTTCCGTGTAGGACACATTGTCCAGGTGGCCTTCCATGGCCGCATCCAGCATGGCGCGGGTCTGGGTGATGTCAATGCGCGTGCCGGTTCCGTAAGGCCCCCCGCTCCAGCCGGTATTGACCAGAAATACCCGGGTCTGATGCTGTTTCATTTTCTCGCCGAGCAGGTTGGCGTAATACGAAGGCTTGTTGGCCATAAACGGCTGGCCGAAAAACCTGGAAAACGTAGTCTGGGGTTCCTTGATGCCGGTTTCCGTTCCGGCCAGCTTGCTGGTGTATCCCATGAGAAACCAGAGCATGGTCTGCTCGGCATTAAGCCGGGAAATGGGGGGCAGCACCCCGTTGGCATCAGCGGTCAGAAATATGATGGTGGACGGATGCCGGCCCGTGCCCTTGATTTTGACGTTGCTCAAATACCGCAGCGGGTAGGAGACCCGGCTGTTTTGGGTCAGGCGGGCGTCAAACTGGTCCACGGTGCCGTTGGGATATGTCATGCAGTTTTCAATGATCACCCCGTTTTCCTCGATTTCCCTGTGGGAAAACACGGCCTTGTAGATTTCGGGCTCTTTTTCAGGCTCCAGGTCAATGAGCTTTGCATAACAGCCGTGCTCAAAATTGGCGATGCCGTTTTCATCCCACCCGTGCTCGTCATCGCCGATCAAAGATCGGTTTTTGTCGGCCGACAGGGTGGTTTTGCCGGTTCCGGAAAGGCCCAGAAACAAAGAAACGTTGCCCTGGTGGTCTTCATTGGCCGAGCAGTGCAGGGGCAGAATGTTTTCATGGGGCAGGTAATAGTTCATGGCTGTAAACATGAGCTTTTTGGCGCTGCCGCAGTAGGCCGATCCGTATACCAGCCCAAGCCGGTTTTTGAAATCCATGGCAATGATCATGTCCGAGGTGGTGCCGTCCTCGCGTTTTCTGAGCCGGCCTTCATACCTGGAGGTGTCGATTTTGTCGTAAGGGGCGACCAGCAGGGTAAAGGGCTTGTCTGCAAACAGGCTTTTATCGATTTTTGAAGGCACGGGCCGGAACATGTTCATGGTAAACAGGCTGGTTAAGGCAAAATCGGTAACCGTCTGTACCGGCATGGCATACTGGGGATCCGCCCCGATGACACGGTCGGTGACATAAACCCGTGGTTTTTTCCACAGCACGGTCAGCGCATCAATCCAGAGACGGTGAAAGGTTTCCGGGTCAATGGACAGGTTGTTGGGCGAGGTCCAGTCAATGTGCTCCTCCAGTTCCGGGTAGCGAACGATCACCGTGTCTTTCGGGGAGCGGCCCGTTGATTCAGGCGGGGTCCAGGTGGACAGCGCACCGCAGGGCAAAACCAGCCCTTCGCGCTGGTCTACGGCATATCGGGTAATCTGGGCGCGTTTTAAATTGCGCAGAACCTCGGGATGAGTGGCGATCATCTGATTTAAGGTTTCAATGGCCATGGATTTACCTGCCCTGTTTAAGTGATTGTGGAATCATCCGCAGGCCCGCAGGCAAACTTTTCCGGCACCGGCATCTGCAGATCGATCCATTTGAGTATCTTGTCCATTTCCTCGCAAATCTCGGCAAGGGCCCGGCCCCTGTGGCTGACCCGGTTTTTCTCCGCAGCCGGCAGCTGGGCAAAGGATTTGCCCAAAGACGGGTAATAAAATACCGGATCATAGCCAAAGCCGTTTTGTCCGGTCGGCTCCCGGAGGATTTGCCCCTCGCATCGGCCTTCATAGGTAAGTGCTGCGCCCGTAGGCACGGCAATGGAGATCACGCAAACAAATGCCGCGCTCCGGTCCTGCTGGTTTTCCATCATTTCCAGCAATTTTCGGCATTTTTCCACGTCCGTGGCATCAGCGCCGGCAAACCGGGCCGAGTGCACTCCGGGCTGCCCGCCCAGGGCATTGACGCACAGGCCTGAATCGTCTGCCAGGGTTGGCAGTCCCAGTACCCGGGAGGCAAAGGATGCTTTTTTATAGGCGTTTTCGTCAAAGGTCTCACCGTCTTCATCGATTTCCGGAATCGGGCCGAAATCGTCGAGATTTTTTACGGTCACCGGATATCCGGACAGCAGTTCACGGATTTCACGGGTTTTTCCCGAATTCCGGGTGGCAATCACCAGGGTGGTTCGCTCGTCCATATGCGCCTCAGAGTCTGTAACAAAAAACTGTAAAACAGGATGATCCAGTCAGATTTCCAAATATTCTATCGGCTGGAAATGTCAGGAAATAAACCTTTTTTATACTGGATCTGTTTTTGATTGTAAACCCCTTTGATAGTGCCGCCTGCTTCCGGCCCGCTTTTCAACGAAAAATGTTTCATACAGGGTTTTTCCATGGTATAGGACCTCCAGGGCAACTCAAGGTCGGGATCTTTTTTTGGAACCAAAAAAACTGACCCCCACCGCAGGGTTCCTTTCTGTAAAAACATCATGCAACGTGAGAAACTCTCTAAAAGTTAACCCGAAACGTGAAAAAATCAAACCCAGTATAATAAAGGAACACGGCTTATGCACAAGCTGCTGCAGGACAATGCCGGAGAAACGCTGATGCTTCTGGGCAACGAGGCCATCGCCCGGGGTGCAGTGGAAGCGGGTCTGGCCTTTGCCGCCACATACCCGGGAACGCCGTCCTCGGAAATCTCGGCCAATTTTTTCCAGATGGCAAAGCAAAGCGACCTGTATTTCGAATACAGCACCAATGAGAAAGTGGCCCTGGAAGTAACCGCAGCCGCTGCCAATTCAGGGGTTCGGAGCATGTGCATCATGAAGCACGTGGGCATGAACGTGGCGGCAGATGCCATGATGACCCTGGCCTACGTGGGGGTAAAGGCGGGCCTGGTGATTCTTTGCGCAGATGATCCCTACATGTTTTCCTCCCAGAACGAGCAGGACAACCGGTATTACGGCAAGCTCTCGGGTCTTCCCATCCTGGAGCCGTCCGGCGTGGATGAGGCCCGGCAGATTATGCCATATGCATTTGAATTGTCCGAAACCCTCCAGGAGCCGGTGATTGTGCGCACCACCACCCGGATCAATCATTCCACCGGGCAGGTGGTGCTCGGTGAGATCACCCCGCCGAAAACAAAGGGAAGCTTTGTCAAGGATCCGTTTCATCTGGTTACCGTGCCGGCCGTGTCGCGCAACCTGCACGTGCGTTTGCTAAAGCGGCTGGACCAGGCAGAGGCCCTGTCCTGTGAGTCCAAATACAATTTTATCCATGGAAAAGGCCCCTGGGGTATTGTGGTCAACGGGGTGAGCTACAATTACGTGGCCGATGCAATCAGGGATCTGGGCATTGAAGACCAAACCCGGATTTTCCGCGTGGGTTTTTCCCATCCCATGCCCGGTGAAAAGGTAAAGGCCTTTCTTCGGGGGTGTGAAAAAGTCCTTGTGGTGGAAGAAGGCGAGCCCTACATGGAAGAGGCCATCCGCGCCCTGGCCCAGGAAGCGGGCCTGACTCTGCCCATCGGCGGCAAGGCCCCGCACCTGTTTTCCCGGCTGTTTGAATATGATCCGGCCATGGTGCGTGAAAAAATCGCCGCCTGGTTTGATGTGGCCCTGGAGCCGGCCGTGCCCCTGGATCTCTCCGATGTGCCGGAAATCCCCCAGCGGCCGCCCAACCTGTGTGCGGGCTGCTCACACCGGGCCACCTTTTATGCGGTCAACAAGGCCACCGAAGGCATGGCCACGGTCAAGCCCAATGATATCGGCTGCTACACCCTTGGGTTTATGCCCCCGCTGTCAGCAGGCGATTTTCTCATCTGCATGGGCTCGTCTGTGGGAACGGGATGCGGGTTTTCCCAGGTGCTCGATGACAAGGTCATCTCCTATATCGGGGATTCCACGTTTTTCCACTCCGGCATTCCGGGGCTGATCAATGCGGTTTTCAACAACCATGACTTGACCCTGGTGATTCTGGATAACCACACCACGGCCATGACCGGTCATCAGCCCCATCCGGGCGTGGACATGAGCGGCCTTGGCCAGGAGGGTTACGGCCGGGTCTCCATTGAGTCTCTGGTAAAGGGAATCGGCGTGCCCCATGTCAGCGTGATCCGGCCCTATAATGTCAAAAAAAGCGTGGCCGCTCTCAAAGAAGCCATCGAATTTGAGGGGGTCTCGGTTGTCATTGCCCGGCAGGACTGCGTTTTGCAGGCCCGGAGCCTGAAGAAACAAACCGGGCGCCCCTTTCGGGTGGATCCGCAGAAATGCGCCAATCACCGCAATTGTATCAATGACCTGGCATGCCCGGCCTTTTATATGGATGAAGACCGGGTCTGCATTGATGAGTCCATATGCACGGGCTGTTCGGTCTGCGCCCAGGTATGCCCGGAAAATGCCATTGTGCCCGTCAAGGAGAAAAAATAATGGATGTAACCCGACTGATCATCGTGGCCGTGGGCGGTCAGGGCAATCTGCTGGCCTCCCGTGTGCTTGGGGAAGCCGCCCGGCGCTCGCAGCTGCCCGTGCGCATGAGTGAAATTCACGGTATGGCCCAGCGCGGCGGGGTGGTGGAATCCGCCCTGGTTTTCGGAGATGCGCAAAGCCCCATTATTTCCGACGGCGAGGCCGATATCCTGGTGGGCTTTGAGCCGGCCGAAGCCCTGCGCGCGCTGAAAAAATGCAATGCCGACACCACGGTGATCATCAACACCGCCGCCCTGCAGCCCTTTACCGCAGCTATCGGAAAAGGCGTTTATCCGGATCTCGATGATATCCAGCGCCTGATCGCCTCCAAGTGCGCCCGGCTGATTTCCCTGGATGCCGCCGCCCTGGCCCGGGAGGCCGGAAACGTGCTTTCGGTGAACATGGTGCTGCTCGGTGCGCTTAGCGCAACAAACCTGATTCCCTTAAACGAGCAGAGCCTCAAAGATGCTATCAGCGCGGTGACCCGGCAGGCGTTTGCGGAAACCAACCTGAAAGCCTTTGAGCTGGGGCGCAAGGCCGCCACGACCTGAAAACGGCTGCTGTCTGAGCCGTTTTTATACCGCCGGCAGGTCCGGGGCACAAAAACGGGCGGCAATGTTTTGCTGCTCGTCTAATATCTCCCGGAGAATTTTCATGTCGGTCATGGGGTTCATGATCACCGCCCGCAGGACCACCAGGTTTTCACCGCATGCCGGATCTCCCCGGAGGGTGGTGCGCGAGACAAAACTGTAGCCCGCCTCCCGCTGCAGCCGCTGCAGGTCCCGGTTGACCCGGTTGATTGCGCTGTTGAGGCTGCACCTGCGGTCCTGGTTTTCGTCTTTGATGGCCTGCTGGATTTTTTGCGGGCAGTACCGGTAGGTGAGGATGTTTAATACCGGGCGGGTGACCAGTTCAAAATCCGGCCGGCTTTCAATTTCGTCTGCAAATGCCCCAGCGGTTTGGATTCCGTGGTCAATGAGCAGGGCATAGCCCTGGGACCCCATAATTTTCAGGGCTGAATCCAGAATCAGGCTGTTGGCCTCCCTGGAGCCGGAAAGCGACTTGATGCCCAGGTCCACTGATCCCCGGCGGTTGACGTAATTGGCGTGGTACTCGATAACATCGAGCAGTTCCGGGTCCCGGAAGTAAACCATCCCGCAGCTCATGGGCATGTAAAACTGTTTGTGCCCGTCAATGGTCACGGAATCGCTTTTTTCAATGCCGGCCAGCAGGTGCTTGTATTTTGCCGACAGCAGGGTGGGCCCGCCCCAGGCGGCATCCACGTGGAAATGAATGTTGTGGCGCCGGCACACGTCTGCCATGGGTCCCAGGGGGTCCACGGTGCCGGTCTCGGTTGCCCCGGCAATGCCCACGGCTGCAAGAATGCAGGTTTCGGGCGACTCGGAGCGGATGCGTGAAATGGTCTGCTCCAGGGCTTTGATATCAATTCTGTGGTGTTTGTCCGTGTCCACGGGAATGACGTTGTTGTTGCCAATACCCAGGATGCCGGCGGATTTTCTGAGGGAATAATGCACCAGGCGGGAGGCCAGGATCACGCAACGGTTGACCCCGTAGGCTTGGTAGGCTGCGGCCACCCCCTCGTTTTCTATGCCGGAAAATCCGTTTTTGGGGGCAAACTTTGCGTTTCTGGCCACCCACAGGGCAGTGAGATTGGCCGTGGTTCCCCCTTCGGTAAACACCCCCAGGGTGGTTTCCGTGTTCTGCACGTGGGCCAGGTAGAAGTCTTCCTCAAAATCATAGATTAACCGGTGGATTTTTGCGATGACCTGTTTTTCAATCACCGAGACCACCTTGGAGGTCTCAAGTTTGACCACGTTCTGGTTTAAGGCCGCCACGATGGTTTTTAGATGAACCATGAAAAACGGAATCGCCGAGGTCATGTGACCCACGAAATAAGGCGATGCCACGTTGACCGCATGAGGGGCGGTTTCATTGATCAGGCAGGCAATAACATCTGCGAGTTTTTTTTCCGGCTCCTCGCTGATATCGGTGCGCATGTAGTTCTGTGAAAGATCCCGCAGGCTTTTGGCCTCTGTAATGCCCACATGGCGCTTTAAAAAATCGTGGAGTCCGAAAAGAATCCGCTCCATGTACTTGATCAAGGTGGCCCGGGAATCATCGTCTTCAGGACGGATAAAGACCCTGGCCAGTCGCTGCCAGTCAGCGACCAGGTCCTTTTTCGGAGGTTGGGGGGCGTTTGCAGCCATTGATGTAACAACACTTTTGGTTTATGCTGTCTGTTGACAGCCGGTTTGTCTTGTTTGAAAAAAATACCCCATTAAAAAAGTTTTATACCATAACCGCAACCGTACAACAGGTCAACCCCAATTCCGGTGTTAGCCGCAAAAATCCGTGTTCCGGAAAAACCCCTTGAGGCTTAAAAATAAAAGACATGCTTGATCCGCAGAAAAAAAATGATTTTCAGCAGGCCCTGATCAACTGGTATCAGAGAAATGGCAGGGATCTTCCCTGGCGCCGCACCAGCGATGCCTACCGTATCTGGGTCTCGGAGGTGATGCTGCAGCAGACGCGTGTGGACACAGCTATCGGCTATTACCTTCGTTTTTTGGAAAATTTTCCGGCAATTGAAGACCTGGCTGCAGCCCCGCTTCAGCAGGTGCTCAAGAGCTGGGAGGGCCTGGGATATTATGCCCGGGCCCGGAACCTGCACCGGGCCGCGGCCATTGTGGCAGCAGACTATCAGGGAAAGGTGCCGGATACTGTTGAGGCCTTTACAGCCCTGCCCGGGGTGGGGCCATACATTGGTGCAGCCGTGTTAAGCATTGCCTTTGGCCGGCCCCTTGCGGTGGCTGACGGCAATGTCAAGCGGGTGCTTGCCAGGGTTTTTGCCGATCCCGCCCCGGTCAATGTCCCGGCCGCCCATAAGACCTATCCGGCCATGGCCGCAGATCTGCTGGACTGCCGGCGGCCAGGTGCCTTTAACCAGGCGCTCATGGAGCTTGGGGCCCTGGTCTGCCGGCCGAAGACCGCTTTTTGCCGGAATTGTCCGGTATTCTCCCATTGCCTGGCATATGGCCGCAACGAGACGGATCTGTTTCCAGTGCGGCGCAAAACCCGGCCTGTGCCTTTGCACCGGCTGGTTGCGGTCGTGATTCAAAAGGGTCGGAAAGTTTTGATTGTCTGCCGGCCGGAAAACGGCCTTCTCGGCGGGCTCTGGGAATTTCCCGGCGGCCGCATCAGCGGGGGGGAGTCGGCAATTGATGCCTGCCACCGCATTGCCGGCCAGACAGTCAACCTTCGGGTGCAAAACGCATATGAATGGACCCGGGTTCGCCATGCCTACACCCATTTCCGGGTTGAAGCCCGGGTGGTGATCTGCGATTATGCTGCAGGGCGCATCCGGCCAAACGGGCCGGCTGATTTTCAATGGGCCGGAGTGGGGGTTTTGCAAAAGCGCCCTTTTACCGGCATGACGCGCAGGTTTCTGCCGGCCCTGATGGAAAAACGCCAGGCAGTTGAATCAATCACAGGTGCCCTGAGTTGAATATCCGGCAAATTTCCCTTCAGCAATGTTTTGAGCAGATCCAGTCCGGCGACGTCCTGGTATGTGTCAACCGCCGTCTGGCCAGAAGCCTTTCCGGGCAATACGCCCGCTTTTGCCAGGCCCGGGGGTGTCGGGCCTGGCAAAGTCCGGATATTCTGCCGTACACGGCCTGGCTGGCCCGGGTGTATGCAGATCTGGCAGAAGATTTGTGGCAGGAGCAGCCCGGTGATCTGCCGGTGCTTTTGCTGGACGAATTCCAGGAGCAGTTGATCTGGGAAAAAATCATCTCTGAGTCCGAAGCCGGGGCCGGGCTTCTCGATACCCGGGCAACCGCCCGGCGCGTGCAGGACGCCTGGGCCCTCTGCCGTGAGTGGAAGGTTGCCGTGGGTGCGGATCAACACTGGCAGGCCCCGGACCCTGCGGTTTTTGCCGCATGGGCCCAGAGGTTTGAGCAGTTGTGCAAAGACGCCGGGTTCATGGACCGGGCCGGGCTGGCTGGTTGCCTGGCAAAAGCGGCTGAAGCCGGGAGTTTCATAAATGTTTCCGGCCTGATTCTGGCCGGGTTTGACGAGATCGCCCCTGCGGACCGGGATCTGTTTGAGGCCCTCTTTCACCGAGGTGTCCGGGTGACGGCCCTGGCTGCTGCCCAAAAGCGGGCAGATGTCTGCCGGGCGGGATTTGAAGACGATGCCGCAGAAATGCGGGCTGCTGCAAAATGGGCCAGAGACCGGGTGGAGGGTGATCCGGAGGCCCGCATCGGGGTGGTCTGCATGAATCTGGCTGAAGAACGAAGCCGGGTGCTGCGTGTGTTTGAACAGGTGTTTTACCCGTCTGTGCCCGGTTTTGCCGATCCTGTGGAGCATCCGGTGTTCAACATTTCAGCGCCTCCCATGCTCGTGCAATATCCGGCGCCTGCAGCCGCGTGCGCAATCCTGGAGCTGGCCCAAAAGCAGAAAGCCGATGCAGCCGCCTGGAGCCGGCTTCTGCAAAGCCCGTTTCTGGACGGGGGCCAGAGTGAATATCATTTCCGGGCCGTGGTGGATGCGGCCCTTCGGGAACAGGGCGATTTTCTATTGTCTGTCTCCCGGGTGGCATTTCTGGCCCGCTCGCTGGCGGGCGCAGGAGATGCTCCTGTATTGAGTGATTTGCTGCAAGGTTTGCAGCACCAGGCCCGGGGCCTGCCCCAAAACAATGCCCCGGACCAGTGGGCAAAAATCTTTGTCCGAATCCTGGATGCCGCGGGCTGGCCGGGCCAGCGCAGCCTGACAAGTGCCGAGTATCAGTCCGTGGCTGCTTTCAGGCAGGCTTTGGAACGGTTTGCAAAGCTGTATCCGGCAGCCGGGAACCTGAGCTTTGCCCGGGCCCGGCAGATTTTTGTTTCCATGCTGCATCAGATCCCGTTTGCGCCTGAACAGCCCGAGGCGCCCGTGCAGATCCTGGGACTGCTGGAGGCTGCGGGCCAGGAGTTTGATCATCTGTGGGTCATGGGTATGCATCATGATGCCTGGCCGCCTTCGGCCCGGCCCAATGCCTTTATTCCGTCAGCAGTGTCCCGGGCCCTGGGCCTGCCCCATTGCAGCCCGGAACGGGAACTCATTTGGGCCCGGCAGATGACCGCCCGGCTGCTGGGCGGGGCAGACCGGGTGGTCTGCTCCTGGGGGCAGAGCGACGGGGGCAGCCCGCGCCTGCCAAGTCCTTTGATCGCCCATCTGCCCGAAGCCGGCCCCCGGGAGTTTGAATTTCTGAACAAGGCCGATACATGGATCAGCCTGGCGGCCCCGGCTCAAATGGAAAAACTTTCAGATGTCTCCGGCGCCCCGGTACCCCCGGGTGCCGGGGTCTCCGGGGGTACCGGGATTTTCAGATCCCAGGCCGCCTGCCCGTTTCAGGCCTATGCCCGGTACCGGCTGGGCGCGCGGGGCCTGGAGATGCCGGCGCCGGGGTTAAACGCCCGGGACCGGGGCAACCTGGTCCATTATGCCCTGGAGGGGCTGTGGCGCCGGGTCAGGGATTATCAGAGCCTGGCGGATATGGATGAACCCGGGCTGGCCGTCTGCATCCAGGAGGCCGTGGCCGGGGCGGTTGAAAAAATGGCCGCGCACATGCCCGAAACCTTTACCCCCGGGTTTTGCCGGGTGGAAACCGACCGGCTGGCCGGCCTGCTGGCCGAGTGGATCAACCAGGAAAAAAACAGGGCCCGGTTTGTTGTGGAAGCCCTGGAAAGCCGGATTCATGTGTCTGTGGGCAACATGGCCATCCGCACGTTTGCCGACCGCATTGACCGCCTGGAAGACGGCCGGCAAATCATCATTGATTACAAGACCGGCTCGCCCTCGGCCAGTGACTGGTTTACCGACCGCATTGCCGAGCCCCAGCTTCCCCTCTACAGCCTGGCCATCGGCGGTGAAAACCTGGCCGGGGTGCTTTTTGCCCGGGTAAAAAAGGCAAATTGCGCCTATCTGGGCATTGCCGCATCAGAGGGCCTTGTGGACGGCATCGGCTGTGTGGCAGACGACAACAAGCTGGCACCGGATGCCGGCAGCATGGCCGAAGTGATAAGCAGCTGGGAGCAGGGACTTGTTCAGCTGGCCAAAGAAATCGCCTCCGGCCATGCGCCCGTATCCCCGCAATCGGTGAACAAAACCTGCCGGTATTGCGATTTGCACGGCCTGTGCCGGATACTGGAGGCCGGCCGTGAAAATCCGGCCGGGGAAGGGGTGCAATGAACGATATTGCCGATAAACACCAGCGCCAGCGCGCCCTGGATCCGGAAACCGCCTTTATTGTCCAGGCCCCGGCGGGATCGGGCAAAACCGGACTGCTGATCCAGCGGTATCTGAAACTGCTTTGCCGGGTCAATCATCCCGAGGAAATCCTGGCCATCACCTTTACCCGCAAGGCCGCAGCCGAGATGCGCAACCGGGTGCTCGGGGCCATAGACGGGGCGCAAGCCGGCAGCCGGCCTGAAAAGGAGCACGAGGCCGTCACATGGGAGCTTGCCCGGGATGTGTGCCAGCGGGACGCGGATCTGAACTGGAAAATCCGGGAAGATCCTTCCAGGATGCGGATTATGACCATCGACGCCTTGTGCGCGGGCCTGACCCGCCAGATGCCGGTGCTCTCCGGATTCGGTGCGCCGGGCCGTATTGCAGAAGACCCGGCGGATCTCTATGCCCGGGCTGCCAGAAACACGGTGGCGGAACTGGAAGCAGCCGGACCCGAAGCTGCAGCCATGGAGACCCTGGTGCGCCACCTGGACAACCGGCTGGATCTGGTGGAAAATCTCGTGGCCCTGATGCTGCCCCGCCGGGAGCAGTGGATGCGCCATGTGGCCGATATCCGGGATGCAGACGGTCTGCGGCGGATGCTGGAGGCGGCCATGGCAGATGTGATCAAAAACACCCTGGAGCAGATCCGGGATCGGTTTCCGGTTTCCTGTATCATGGATCTGGCGGATTTGTGCGGGTTTGCCGGGCAAAACCTCGAACACGCGGACCCGGAGTCCCCTGTTTGCGCGGCCCGGGAGCTTTCCGGCCTGCCGGGTACGGACATCGGGGATCTGCCCCTTTGGCAGGGCATTGCGCATCTGCTTTTGACCAAAGACGGCCAGTGGCGCAAGACCGTAAACAGGAGCACCGGGTTTCCGGCCCCGTCCTCGGTGCGCGATTCCGGGCAAAAGGCATTTTTTGAAGCCAGGAAACGTCAGTTTAAAAACCTTGTGGCCGCCCTGGACACAGACCCTGAGCTGGCCGGAATCATAGACGGGTTTCGCCGCCTGCCGGCGGCCGGCTACACCGACGGCCAGTGGGCGCTTCTCCAGGCGCTGTTTGTGATTTTAAAGCGGGCGGCCGGACATTTGGCGGCCATTTTCCAACAAACCGGGCAGGTGGATTTCTCCGAAATCGCCATCCGGGCCAAGGCCGCCCTGGGCGATGCCCAGGAACCAACCGATCTTGCCCTGTCTCTGGATTACCGGATATCCCACATTCTCATGGACGAGTTCCAGGACACCTCCATCAGCCAGTTTGCCCTCATGCAGCAGCTCACCGCCGGGTGGGTCCCGGGAGACGGCAGAAGCTTTTTTGCCGTGGGCGATCCCATGCAGTCCATCTACGGATTCCGGGAGGCAGAGGTGGGCCTGTTTTTAACCGCCTGGGAGCAGGGACTCGATACCCATTTGCCCTTAGAGCCCCTGCTGCTGGAAACCAATTTCCGCTCCGGCCCCGGCATTGTCAGATGGGTCAATGCCGCATTTTCACAGGTGCTGCCGGAAACCGCTGATGCAGACTCCGGAGCCGTGCCCTACATGCCCGCCACTGCCGCGGCATCCGGGGGGCGGGAAGAGGCCGTGTTTGTCCATGCGGGTGTTTATGCAAAACAAAACAAGGACGACGTGAATGTCCAAGAGGCAAGAGATGTGGTTTGCTGCGTGCAGCAGGCCCTGGAGTGCGACAGTCGGGAAACGGTAGCCGTGCTGGTGCGCAGCCGGCCGCATCTGCAGGCCATTGTTCCGGAAATGCGGGCTGCGAAATTGCGCTTTTGTGCAGTGGAAATCGATGCCCTGGGCAACCGGCCGGTGATTCGGGATCTGGTGTCTTTGACCCGGGCAATAAACCATCCGGCAGACCGCATTGCCTGGCTGTCTGTGCTGCGGGCGCCCTGGTGCGGGCTGACGCTAAAGGACCTGCACGCCATTGCCGGCGATGATTTCAAAACCCCGGTCCCGGAATTGATCCATGATCCGGACCGACTGGCTGGTGTAAGCCATGACGGCCGCATGCGGTTGGAGCGCATCCGGCCGGTGCTGGATGCGGCAGTGGAGCGCAGGGCAAGACAGAGCCTGCGGCGGCGGGTGGAAGAGGCATGGATGGCCATGGGCGGTCCGGCTGCCGCAGATCCGGCTGATCTGGCGGACGTGGATGTTTATCTCGATTACGTGGAGGCCCGGGCCGGCGCAGAGCCCCTGGCGGATATGGACGCCTTTGAACAGGGGGTAATGGAGTTGTTTGCCCAGCCTGATCCGGGTGCGGACAGCCGGCTGCAGGTCATGACCATTCACAAGGCCAAGGGCCTGGAGTTTGACACGGTGATTCTGCCCGGGCTGCACAAGGCCCCGCGCGGCCAGGATCCGGCCCTTTTGCTCTGGCAGGAGCGCGCAGGGGCGCCATTTGAAAAGTCGCTCCTGATGGCCCCGATTTCCGGGGCCGGAGAGGATACGGACCCGACTTATCAGTATATCTGGCGCCTTGAGCAGGAAAGAAGAAACCATGAAGCCGGAAGGCTTTTGTATGTGGCCGCCACCCGGGCAAAAAAGCGGCTTCACATTTTTGGCGCAGCATTTTTGGACCGGCAGGGAAATCTCATGAAACCCGATTCCCGCTCCCTGCTGGCAGTGCTCTGGCCGGCTGTCTCAGAAGAATTTCAACAGGCCGCAGCCCGGAAAAAACCCTCTGGCGCAGATGCGCCGGCAAAAGACCAGGAAACTTCCCATCCCTGCATTTACAGGCTGGCCGCCCACTGGCACCCCCCTGCCCCGCCTGCGGACGTATCCGTGAAAGCCAGGGGGGAGTTCCCGGATTTGCAGATCCCGGAGGATTCAGGGATAGCCGATTCAGGAGACGAATCGCTTTTGCCGCGGTTTGACTGGGCCGGGATGACCGTGCGCCATGTGGGGTCTGTGGTGCACAGGTGGCTGAAAAAAATCTGCGAGCAGGGTCCGGAAAACTGGAGCGCTGCGAAAATTGCGGCAATCCGGCCGGTTTTGCAAAAACAGCTTGAATTTGAGGGCGTGGGGCAGGCAGAGATCAGCCATGCCGTGGCCCAGGTCGAAACCGCCCTGTCCAATGCCATTTCCCATGAAACCGGAAGATGGATTTTATCGGCCCATCATGGGGGCGCCTGTGAATACGGGGTCAGCGGTTTTTACGGCCGTGAGCTCATCCACGGCATCATTGACCGCACCTTTGTGGATGAAAATAATGTACGCCGGATCATTGACTATAAAACCGGCATTCACAGCGGCGGCGGCATCGGGGCCTTTCTGGACCGTGAACAGCAGCGCTATCAGGCTCAGATGGACAGGTATGCCGCCTTGATGCGCCAGATGGAGCCCGGCCGCATTGTGTGCCTGGGGCTGTATTTTCCCATGATCCCGGCCTGGCGCCATTGGTCGGATTTGCAGGAATAAAACAAACAAAGCAAGGAGGCCAAATGAAATCTTATCGCAAGGAATTGGTTTTTGACGTTCCCACCCGCCGCGCGTTTATCAATATCACACCCCGGGTGGAACAATGCCTGGCTGAAAGCGGGATTAAAGAGGGCATCGCGCTTGTCAATCCCATGCACATCACAGCCTCGGTATTTATCAATGACGACGAATCCGGACTGCACCAGGACTATGACGAGTGGCTGGAGCGGCTGGCTCCCCATGAGCCGGTGTCCCAGTACCGCCACAACGTGGGCGAGGACAATGCCGATGCCCACATGAAACGCCAGGTCATGGGCCGGGAAGCCGTGGTTGCCGTAACAGACGGGCGGCTGGATTTTGGTACCTGGGAGCGGATTTTTTACGGTGAGTTCGACGGCCGCCGCAAAAAACGGGTTCTGGTCAAAATCATCGGGGAATAACAAAAAGGCCGGATAATCAGGTTTATTTCAGCCTTGGGGCGATGAGCCGGTCCATGTGCACGGCCTGGTCGCGTTCGCTCCAGGCAAAATCGGCCAGAGAAGGGTGTTCGATCTCTCCGACTTCCCGGCGGATCTGCTCCACCTGGTTGATGTTGCTGATAAACACCGCCACCAGGTCCGGGTCAAGCTTGATCCCCTGTTCTGAGCGGATGATTTCCACGGCCACTTCCAGGGGATAGGGGTCCTTGTAGGGGCGCCTGGAGGTAAGGGCATCAAAAATATCGGCAATGCCCACGATGCGCCCGCTGATGGGAATTTCTTCCTTTTTCAGGCCCCTGGGATATCCGGATCCGTCCCATTTTTCGTGGTGGTTCAACGCGATTTCATGGGCGGTTTTGAGCACATCCGCTCTGGATTCGCCCAGGATGCTGGCGCCGATGGTGGTATGGGTCTTTATGGTTTCAAATTCCCCGGCGGTCAGCCGCCCGGGCTTGAGCAGGATCTGGTCGGGAATTCCGATTTTGCCGATGTCATGCATGGGAGAGGCGTACTGGATGAGTTTGACGGTTTCATCTGCAAGACCGATTTTTTCAGCCATCAGGGTGCAGTAGCGGCTCATGCGCACGATATGATCGCCGGTTTCCTCGTCCTTGTATTCCGCCGCACTGACCAGACGGTTGATCGTGTCCAGGTAGGCGTACTGGAGTTCCTCATGCGCCTCTTCCACCTCGATTAAGGCATTTTTGAGCTCAACAGAGTATTTTTCCAGTTTTTTAACGGAATTCTGGAGTTCCGTATTGATATGGTCCCGTTCCACGAGCAGATAGCGCATGCGCAGCACGCGCTTGAGCCGTATCATCAGTTCCTTGAAGCTGATGGGCTTTTGGATGAAATCGCTTGCCCCGGCCGTGACAATGGACTCGTAGTTGTAGTCTTCTGTGAATCCGGTCATGACCATAACATCGCTGTCATAAGCGGCCTTGATTTTTTTCAGCAGATCTACGCCGTTCATGCCCGGCATACGGATGTCAGTGAGCACAACATCGAAATGGTTTTCAGCCATAACCGAAAGGGCCTGCTCTCCGTTTGCGGCTGTGCGGCATGTGTAGCCGGCCTTGGACAGGGCCTGAAAAAGCATTTCCGTGATGGGCGTCTCATCATCGACCACCAGTACGGGAATCTCGGATGGTATTTTTACATTCTGAAGATTCATCAATGCATTGCTTTCCTGCTTTTTTGTCACTTTTGTTCTTTTACAGGTATTTGCCCCATGGAATCAAGGGTTTTCCGAATGACCCCGGCCATTTCCTGCCTGGAGATGGGCTTGAGCAAAACGGCCTGGATGTCATCTTCCAGGGTGGTTTCCCGCGTGATTTTTTCACTGTACCCGGAACACAGGATCACCGGGACATGACTGCGGATCTGCCGGATTTTCCGGGCCAGCTCAATGCCGCTGATCTGCGGCATGCTCTGGTCGGTGATGATCAGGTCAAATTGATCAGGGTTGGCTTTAAAGGCATTAAACGCCTCTGGGCTGTCAGAAAATGCAGTGACCTGGTAACCCAGTTTTTCCAGGGTCATTTGTTCGACTTCAAGAACCCCTTTTTCATCATCAACCAGCAAAATTCGTTCACTGCCTTCAGGCAGGCCAGTGTCGGGTTTCGGGTCGGGCTGCCGGTCCTGGCGGCTTTTGGCTGCTGGCAGGTAAACATGAAAGCGGCTTCCTTTCCCGGGTGTACTGTTTGTGATAATGATGCCCCCGGCGTTTTGAGCAATCCCGTAGCTCACTGACAGGCCCAGGCCGGTGCCTTTGTCCTGGGATTTGGTGGTAAAATATGGATCAAAAATCTTTTCCATCACCTCGGCGGACATGCCGCATCCCGTATCTGATACAGTGATGCGGATATAGGCGCCGGCATCAAGCTGGGCATGGAGTCCGGTGTTTTCAGCAGTGACCCGCACCCGCCTGAGCTTGATTTCAAGTTTTCCGGTTGGCTGGTTTTCCATGGCGTGATAGGCGTTGGTGCACAGGTTCATGATCACCTGGTGGAGCTGGGCCGGGTGAATGGTCACTTCGCCCGCATCCTGCTGGATGTCTGAGTGGATTTCAATGGATACGGGGATGGTGTTGCGAAGCAGTTTCAGGGTTTCCTTGATGATGGGCTCAACCCGCACAGGTTCCGGATCCTGCTCGGTGCTCTGGCGGCTGAAGGCCAGAATCTGGCGCACCAGCCCCTTGGCCCGGTCAGCAGCCTGGAGCACTTTTTCCAGATTTGCAGCCGCCGGAGTTTGCGAAGGGATGTCCTGGAGGGCGAGTTCCGTATATCCGATGATGGGAAACAGTACATTGTTGAAATCATGGGCAATACCTCCGGCCAGGGTGCCGATGGATTCCATTTTCTGAGCCTGCTGAAGCCGGGCTTCGAGCTGCCGGGTTTTCCTTCGGGCCTGGATGCGTTCTGAAATATCCCGGGTGATCCCCCGAAAACCCGCGGGTTTTCCTTTATTGTCGTAGAGCAGGGAGACCGAGGCTTCCAGGTGCAGGATGCTGCCGTCTTTTCTGCGGGCTTTCCAGTTAAATGCCTTGACCGGATTTCCGGTTCGGTAGACGTAGTTGAAGGTTTCAAATACGGACTGAACGTCTTCTTCGTCAATGAGCTTTTTGTAGCTCTGCCCCTTGAGCTCCTCCCATGTGTAATTGTGCATGCGGAGTATTGAACGGTTTAACAGCCGGTAATGACCGGCCAGGTCCACTTCGTAATAACCGTCTTCAATGGTGTTTAAAATGGTCCGGTATTTTTTTTCGCTTTTTTTCAGGGCTTTGCGCGTTTTGTGCTGTTCGGTGACGTTTCTGGCGATGCCGCGCACGCCGGCAACCCCGCCGCCGCTTTTGTGGATCAGGGTGCTGGTGTATTCCAGGATCAGGTCTTTTCCGTCCTTGTTGACCAGCCGCAGGTAGCCATGGTCCTTGCCGTTTTTGCGGACCCGTTGAAGATATTGGTCTACCTGGGGGAGATAGGGGGCGCGCACCAGGTTTCTGAGATTCATCTGCTTTAACTCGGTGGCTGAATAGTCTGAATCCCGTCTCACGGCGCTGTTGAATTCAGAAAAATTGCCGGAAAGATCGTGGAAGAACACATAATCATTTAGATGGTTAAGGATGTCTTCCATTGACTGCTGCTGCCGGATGGCTTTGTCTGCGGTCTTCCGCTGCCGGTTGATTTCGGCTTTCATTTTCCGGATTCTGCTTTGCTGGCGCAGCAGCAAAATCAGAAAGCAGGCCAGCACAAAGGTCAGCAAACCGGCCGCCGCCCCGACCCATCCGGCATAGCCGGTTTGACAGAGCCATGTCCCGGTTTGTTTGACAAAAGGGGCGGTTTCTGCTCTTGCGGATGCAGGCAGAAAACACGCAAGAAAACAGACCGGAAAAATCCGGCGGTCAATATACTTGATCATTGCGCGTGTCCGAATTGGCGGTTATGCAGGAATGCCTTTTGCTGTGCACAATTCGTTTAACATATTTTACGGGGGCTTAAAAGTGGAAAAAATCTATTTTTATTTTGAAATTTTGGGTGTTCCTTGATTTTGCCCAAAAGGCTCGCTATGTTGCCCTTGCATGCCGCAGGTGATCTGTTTTTCGCCGGTTTGCCCGGAAAAGGCGGCTTGCATGTTTTTTTTGGGATACAACTCAACCAGTCAATATTTGCCGTATGAGTACAAGTCAACAAATCCGGAAACAAATCGCCCGGCTTCGATCAAAGACGGACCGCGCCCTTCACTGCGACCGGCATGCCGTGGAGCGCGAAATCCGTGGTCTTGAAAAGGGCAATGCCGGCAAAAAAAAGCCCAAAGATCCGATAAACATTCTTCAGCGCGCAGAAAAGCGAATTGATGCCTCCATTGCCGTGCGAAAACAGCGTATGGACAATCTCCCGGAAATTTCAGCCAACCCGGATCTGCCTGTATGGGAAAAGCAGGATGAGATCACAGCAGCCATTGCCGCCCACCAGGTGGTGATCATCTCCGGGGAGACCGGATCGGGCAAAACCACCCAGCTGCCCAAGTTCTGCCTGCAGGCCGGCCGGGGTATTGACGGGCGCATCGGTTGCACCCAGCCCCGCCGCATTGCCGCGGTCACCGTGGCAGACCGCATCGCAGAGGAACTCGGCCAGCAGACCGGGGCCAGTGTGGGCTGCAAAATCCGGTTTTCCGACCGGGTCAGCAACCAGACCGTGATCAAGATGATGACAGACGGGGTTTTGCTCGCAGAAACGCAAGGGGACAAGTATTTAAACGAATATGACACCCTGATCGTGGACGAGGCCCATGAGCGAAGCCTCAACATTGATTTTCTCCTGGGACTGCTTAGGGGCCTGGTCCGCACCCGCCCGGATTTGAAGGTGATTGTCACATCTGCCACCATTGACACGGAAAAATTTTCAAAAGCCTTTGGAGATGCGCCCATCATCGAGGTCTCCGGCCGCATGTATCCGGTGGAGGTGCGCTGGTTGCCTCCGGAGGACGCCGGCGGCGAGGCAGGGGAATATTCTTACGTGGACGCGGCTGCTGCGGCCATGGACCGCATTGAACAGGAGTCGGCCTTTGGCGATGTCCTGATCTTCATGCCCACGGAACGCGATATCCGCGAGACATGCGAGATCCTTGAGGGCAGAAGATACAAAAACGCTGCGATCCTGCCCCTGTATGCCCGGCTTGCCGCAGTCGACCAGGTACGGGTATTTCAACCGGCCCGGGGAAGAAAAATCGTGGTGGCCACCAACGTGGCTGAAACCTCCATTACCATCCCGGGCATCAAGTACGTTATTGACACGGGCCTGGCCCGGGTCTCGCACTATCATCCCGGCACCCGCACCACCGCCCTTCCGGTTTCCCCGATATCGCAGAGCAGCGCAGACCAGCGCATGGGCAGATGCGGCCGGGTGCAAAACGGGGTCTGCATCCGGCTTTATTCCGAAGAGGACTATCTGTCCCGGCCTGTCTACACCCTGCCCGAGATCCTGCGGGCCAACCTGGCAGAGGTGATTTTACGCATGATTTCCCTGCGCCTGGGTGCGATCCGGGATTTTCCCTTTGTGGACGCCCCCCCGCAAAAACAGATCAGAGACGGATTTGATATCCTGGATGAACTCGGAGCTGTTGAAAAGCCGGCCAAGGGGAAAAAAGGGTCCGCCAAAATGCCCCGCCTGACCCAAAAGGGCCGGATCATGGCCAAAATGCCCCTGGATCCAAGGCTTTCGCGGATGCTTATCGAGGCGGACCAAAACCAATGTCTGGGCCCGGTCACGGTGGTGGCCGCAGCCCTTTCCGTGATCGATCCCAGGGAGCGGCCAGAGGGCAAGGAGACCAAGGCTGATCAGGTACGGGCGCCTTTTGTGGATCGGGCCTCGGATTTTATCACCCTCTACAACCTGTTTTGCGCCTGTACCCAAAACAGTGAAAACATCCGGCCCAGGGTCCGGGCCGGCGAGCTCAAGCGCTTTTGCCGGGATTATTTTCTTTCATTTAAACGCATGCGCGAATGGTTTGATGTTTATGACCAGATGGTGGACCTGCTGGCCGAATCCGGGCTCGAAATCCGCCCCCTGCCCGGTTCCGGGCCGGAAAACCAGGAAAAGGAAAAAAAGACGGCTGCCAAAAAGGGGAAACCGGATTTTTCCGATTTGTACACCGCGGTTCACAAGTCCGTGACCAGCGGGTTTTTGTCCAATATCGCCCGGCGCAGGGAAAAAAACCTTTACTGGGCCGCCCGGCAGCAGGAGGTGATGGTTTTTCCGGGCTCAGGGCTGTTTAACAGGGCCGGTGAATGGATCGTTGCCGCAGAGATCGTGGAAACCACCCGGAAATTTGCCAGAACCTGTGCCAATATCGATCCGGCCTGGCTCGAAGCCCTGGGCGGGACCAGGTGCAAATACACCCATCTCAACCCCAGGTGGGAGAAAAAACGCGAGGCTGTGGTGGCAGACGAGCAGGTCAGCCTCTACGGGCTCATCATTGTTTCGGCCAGGCCCGTGTTATACGGCAGAATCGATCCGGATGCGGCAGAAGAGATCTTTATCCGAAACGCCCTGATTGAAGGCGATGTGCAGACGGTTTTGCCCTTTATGACCCATAACTGGTCTTTGGCCGAGCAGATCCGGGACAGGGAAAACCGCATCCGCCGACGGGATCTGCTGGCCGGTGAGGCCGATATGATGGCGTTTTACAAAGATCGGCTTTCCGGGGTTTATGATATGCGCACCCTGAAAAAAAAGATTCGGGATGCGGGTTCGGACGATTTTTTAAAAATGTCTGAACAGGATCTTATGGCCGCTGATGCAGACACAGACGAGCTGGCCCTGTACCCGGATCAGATCCGGCTGGGAGGGCAGCGGTTTTTTTGTGAATATGCGTTTAATCCAGGCGGTGATGATGACGGGGTTACAATCCGGGTGCCGGCCTCGGCCGCCGGCCGGGTGCCCAAACAAAGCACGGACTGGGTGGTGCCGGGCCTGCTGGAGGAAAAAATCACCGCCCTTATCCGTAACCTGCCCAAAAAATGGCGCAGGCAACTGGTTCCGGTTTCTGAGACGGTTTCGCGGATCATGGGTGAGATGCCCATGTATCGCGATTCTCTTGCCGGCAGTCTGAGCCGGTTTATATATGATACATTTCATGTGGATATTCCGGCAAACGCATGGAGCGAGGATGCGCTGCCCGATCATCTCCGGCTCCGGTTTTCCCTGGTGGATCCGGAGGGAAAGGAGCTGGCCGCCGGCCGGGACAGATCTGTTTTGACCCGGGGTGCGGCAAAAGAGGGGCTTTGCGATGACCTGCAGGAGGAAAGGCAAAAATGGGAAAAACAGGGGCTCACGGACTGGGATCTGCCGGATCTGCCTGAAACCGTATCCGTGTCCGGGGCCGGCGGACAGGCATGGCCGGTGTATCCGGCCCTGGTGCCCGGGAAAAACGGGGCGGATTTGCGGCTGATAGACAACCGCAGTCAGGCCGAAGAAACCCATAAAAGCGGGGTGGCCTGCCTGTATGCCCATTATTTTGCCAAATCCTTCAAGCATTTGCGCCGCAGCATGAGCCTGCCGGCTTCGGCAAAAACCATGGCGGTGTATTTCGGGGGAGCTGACGCGGTGGCCGACCAGATGGTGCACAGGGTCCAAACCGAGCTGTTTGCCGTCAATATCCGGACCCGGGCGCAATTTTACGACCACGGGGAGAAAAATATCAACCGGATCATGGAAAGGGGCATGGAGATTCAAAAGGCCGTTCTCCGGGTGCTTGAGGCCCATCACAAAACCCGGCAGCAGGTCCACGGCTTTGAAACCCGGCATTTCAAGGCCGGCCCGGCCCCCGGGCTTCTGGAGCAGATCCGCACCCGGATCTCCCAACTGGTCCCGGAAAATTTCATTGAGCTCTATGATACAGAGACCATGGCCCATCTTCCAAGGTACCTGGAGGCTCTGGGCTTAAGGGCCGAGCGGGGGATCAATGATCCGGACAAGGAAAAGGCAAAGGCCGCGCGCCTGGATGCGTTCGAGGAGTTTCTCACCGAACTGATCCGGTCTTTGGATGAATCGGCATCCGCGGAAAAACGCCGACAGGTGGAAGCCTTTTTCTGGATGATCCAGGAATTTGCGGTATCTTTGTTTGCCCAGGAATTAAAAACCGCAGTCCCGGTCTCAGAAAAGCGGCTAAAGCAGATGTATCAGGAAATCAAGAGAATGACCTAGGAACTGACCCCGGCAGACGGGTCCCGGATCAGGTTCCGGTACCAGGCGGCTTGTTTCAATTTTCCCCGTTTTTCGCATCCCTGGGCATAAATCCGGCATTTTTCAGAAAGTGCGGCTGCAGCGGCCCGGTATTGTCCGGGGCTGAGCCGGCCAGAGGCCATGACATGGCAGATGGCGGCAATCCGGTAGCGGTCCAGCCCGGGCCGGGCCGACAGTTGATCAGCATGTCCGCCCTGCCTGACGATCAAGGGCGTGGGAATCAGACCCACGGGTTCGGTGCAGGTGATTTTGAGCCACAGATCATAGTCCTCGCATGCAGGCAGGGCTTCGTTAAATCCCCCGTGCTGCTCAAACAGGGATCTGTGCAGCATGACCGCAGAGGGGCTGATCAGGCAGAGCCAAAGGGATGGCTCAAAAATATGGCCTTGCTGCTTTTGATGACGCCGGCCCGGGTTCACGCGCTTTTTTTTGCGGATCCAGTATTCTTCTGTCTGGCAGATGCGCATCTGCGGATTTTCGTTAAACCATGCCATCTGCCGGGACAGTTTTTCGGAAAGCCAGTAGTCATCAGAGTCCAGAAACGCGATCCATTCGGCTGCCGCCGCGCGCACACCCCGGTTTCGCGCGGCACTCACCCCGGCGTTTTCCTGGTGAATGACACGGATGCGCTCCGTGTAGGCCGAAAGGATTCGGGCTGTGTCATCGGTTGAGCCGTCATCAACCACAATGAGCTCAAAGGGCGCATACTTTTGTGCCAGCACCGAGTCCACGGCATCGGCAATAAAGTCCTGCCGGTTGTGAACCGGGATGATCACTGAAACAAGGGGGTTTTGCCGCACATTGTCCATCATCGGGTGTAAACAATGCCTCCGTATCCCACAAAGGTGCTGCCGGGATTTTTTTCATAACTGGAGCCGTAGCCCACCAGGTGCCCGGCAGTGGCCCCAAGGCTTTTGGATGCGTCAATGGCCGCAGCCGCTGCTCCGGCACAGCAGGCGTTTTGATTGGAAAGGCCTTGTTCTATCACTGCCGGGCCGTCCATTTCCAGCATTTTGTCAATGACCCGGCGGTCGTTTTGGCTCTTTACCCATTGATAGGCATCCGGTCCTGTGCCGGCTGGGGTGAAGTTGAAATCGGGTCCGTAATGGGTCAGATCCGTTGATCCGATCACTTTTGCCGAAAGATTGAGCTCCGCGGCCTTTTCTGCCGCAAACCGGCCCAGTTCCAGGGCGGTTTGGGAAGGGGGGGCGCCAATTGTGACTATTCTGGAATCCGGGAAAAAATGTTTCACAAAGGGCAGCTGGAGTTCAATGGTGTTTTCCGGCACAAAATTGTCCGGTGTTTCAATGGCGCAGGAAAATTTTTCAGCCACGGCTTGTGCCAACTGCTCCTGGATTTCAATATCGCCCAGGGGTGTCTGCCATGCGCCCCGGGTCATCATAACGGGCCGGGTTCCGGGCGGCAGGTGCATGCCGAAAACGATGACCACGTCCGGGTCCGGTTCTGCCGTATCGCCCCGCACATGGGCGATGACCCGGCAGGCCAGGTCCCCGGAAAAAGCCCAGCCCGCATGGGGCACGATGCCGCCGGCAACGGCGCCGGAAATTTTTGCGGCAAAGCGGTTTTGTTCCAGAAACGACCGGATCATGCGCTTGCATTCATCAGGATTCCCGGGATACCAGGAACCGGCAAACGCGGGTTTTCGCTTACGCATAATGGCCCCACCTCCTTATAAGACTGATTTTTTCTCTCTGTGGATCAGGGTGCTTTGATTGTGTCTGTGTCTTGCCTGTATTCTGAAAATGGTTATGTTATCATTGAAATGCAACCCATGTAATAAATGATGGCACCGTAAAAAGTTCAATATCTGCGTTACGCGCGATTTCTCAGAATTTCACGTACTGATAATAAGTACGCTGCATTCTTCGAAATTGCGCAAGCCTTGATCTTGAACTTTTTACGGCGCCATCTGAAAATCGACTTTTTGCGATTGCGTCATAAATACAACCCAAAAAACAGAATCATGACACAGGAGTTTTCTGATGCCCATTTATGAATACCAGTGCAAGAAATGCAATTGCGTGTTTGAAACGCTTGTGCTGGGAAAAGACAACAAGGCGCCGGCATGTGACAATTGCGGCAGCCGCCAGGTGGTGCGGAAAATGAGTTTTGTCAACACTTCCGGCGGGAGCGCCAAAAACATCTCCGGTAAATGCAGCCCCAATCCTTCATCGGGATTTTCCTGAGCTTAATGCCGGACGGGCGGCCGGGGGCCGCCCTTATTGAAATTTGGAAATGGTTTTTTCAAACCCCGGCATGGCATCGGTGATGGTCTGATCGGTCACGCAGAAGCTGAGCCGGAAATAACCGGGCGCGCCGAATCCGCTGCCCGGAACCGCCAAAATGCGCTCCTGCTGCAAAGCGCCCACGAATTCCACATCATCTTTGACCGGGCTTTGGGGAAAAAGGTAAAATGCGCCCGCGGGCCGGACAAATCGGTATCCGAGCCGCTCCAGGCCGTCGCACAAAAGGTTGCGCTTGCGGTCGTATTCGGCAATATCCACGCTGGTTCCCTGCACCAGAGCAACCAGCCGCTGCATCAGGGCCGGGGCGTTGACAAAGCCCAGAATCCGGTTGGCCAGGGCCATGGCGGCAAGCAGTTCCTGTTTTCCGCCCGCTGCCGGGTTGACCGCCGCAAACCCGATGCGCTCGCCCGGAAGGGAAAGATCCTTGGAATAGGAAGTGGCCATGACACTGTCTGCATAACAGTCAAACACCCCGGGCACCTCGATGTTGTCATAGACGATCTTTCGGTAGGGTTCATCCGAGACCAGGTAGATGCGCCGGTTGAACTCCCGGCTTTTTTTCTCCAGGCACCGGCCCAGTTCCGCAAGGTTTTGGGCGGAATAAACCTGTCCGGTGGGGTTATTTGGGGAATTGATAACAACCGCCCGGGTCTTTGGGGTAATGGCGGCTTCAATGGCGGCCACGTCTATGGTGAAATCCGGCCGGGTGGGCACGGCCACGAGCCTTCCCCCGTGGTTGTCGGCATAAAAGCCGTATTCCACGAAATAGGGCGCCGGGGTGATGACCTCATCGTCGGGGTCCAGAATGGCCTTTAAGACAATGTTTAACCCCCCTGCAGCCCCGCAGGTCATGATGATTTCGTTTTCCGTGATCTCAATTCCCTGTTCTTGCCCCAGAAAATCGGCCACAGCCTTACGCACATGGGGGTACCCCGTGTTGGGCATATAGGCGTGCAGCCCTGGTGCGGGATCTGCGGCGACCTGCTCCAGATGGTCTCTGACCTCTTCCGGCGGCTCCATGTTGGGATTTCCCAGGGAGAAGTCAAACACGTTGTCTGCGCCGTGGATGGCCTTTAAGCGCGCACCCTCTTCAAACATTTTCCGTATCCAGGAGGATTTTTCAATAAAATCCCCCATCTTTCTGGCAATTGGCATAAGTCGTTCCGCTGTGATCCCTTCGGATTGTGTCAAGTATGGTCTTGCTACACCGATTCAACAGATTTGATCTCCGGCAGTTCCTTTTTCACCAGCCGCTCGATTCCGTTTTTCAGCGTCATCTGGCTCATGGGGCATCCGGCGCATGCGCCCTGCAGCCTGACCTTGACCACGCCGTCCTCCACATCCACCAGTTCCACGTCCCCGCCGTCTGCCTGCAATGAGGGGCGGATTTTATCAATCACTGCCTGTACTTGTTCTTTCATCTCTTGTCTCCTTATGTATTTGTCTGTGTTGGATTAACCACTTGTTTTTTCAAGGGTTAAATTATAATTATAAGCCAGATTGCATTGATTTGCAAATGATATTTTTCAGCCACGCCTTTGGGGCGCAGCCGCCGATGCCCCCGATATTGGGCAAAGTCATGGGATTTGTCTTTATGTCTGTCTTTTGCGGTAAAAATCGTCCCTGAAGGTCAAAAACCGATCTTTTTCAATGGCCGATCGCAGTTGGCCCATCAGGGTGGTGTAGTAATGGATGTTGTGGATGGTGTTTAAGCGGTAGGCCAGAATCTCCCGGGTGCGGTAGAGGTGATGCAGGTAGGCCCGGGAAAAGTTTAGGCAGGTGTAGCAGGTGCAGCCGGGTTCGATGGGGCCGGTATCCGTGCGGAATCTTGCATTGCTGATGTTGATTTTGCCAAAGGCGGTGAAAAGTTGGCCGTTTCTGGCGTTTCGGGTGGGCATGACGCAGTCGAACATATCCGCCCCAAACCCGGTCATTTCCACAAGATCCTCGGGCCGGCCCACGCCCATGACATACCGGGGCTTGTTTTCGGGCAGAAGCGGCAGGGTGGATCGGGCCATTTCATGCATGAGCGCCACAGGTTCGCCCACGCTCAATCCGCCCACGGCATAGCCGGGAAAATCCAGATCCGCAAGGCCCTGGGCCGAGAGTCGGCGGAGGTGCGGATACATCCCGCCCTGGACAATACCGAACAAAAGGTTTTGCCCCATGTTTTTTGCCTGCACCTGCTTTTGGCAGCGTGCGGCCCAGTCCAGGGTGAGCTCGTGTGCGGCTTGTGCCTCTTTTTCCTCTGCCGGATGGGAAATGCACTGATCCAGGCACATGAGAATGTCGGAGTTGAGCCTGAGCTGGATGTCCACGGCATCCTCCGGGGAGATTAAATGCCGGGAGCCGTCAATATGGGACTGGAAGGCATAACCGTCTGGGGTGATTTTGGCCATTTTGGCCAGGGAAAAGATCTGAAATCCGCCCGAATCGGTGAGAATCGGGGCGTTCCAGTTCATAAACCCGTGCAGGCCCCCAAAAATATCAATGACATCGCAGCCGGGCCGCAGATAAAGATGATAGGTGTTTCCCAGGATGATCTGCGCCCCGCAGGTCGAAATTTCTTCCGGGGACAGGGCCTTTACCGTGCCCAGGGTGCCCACGGGCATAAACACCGGGGTTTTGACAATGCCGTGGGCGGTGGCAAGGGATCCGGTCCGCGCCCGGGTTTCCGAGCTTTGGGATTTAATGGCAAAAACAGACATGAGGTTGCTTTTTCCCGGGTCCAGGTGTTTTTCTAGTGGATGAACATGGCATCGCCATAGCTGAAAAAACGGTATCTTTCGGCAATGGCCTCGCGGTAGGCCGCCATGATATTGTCTTTTCCGGCAAAGGCCGATACCAGCATCAACAGGGTGGACCGGGGCAGGTGAAAATTGGTGATCATGGCATCAATGGCCTTAAACCGGTATCCAGGGTAGATAAACAGGTCGCACTGCCCGGATCCGCTTTGGATCCGGCCGAAATCGTCTGCGGCATATTCAAGGGTGCGCACGGATGTGGTGCCCACGGCCACGATCCTTTGGCCGTTGGCCCGGGCTGCGTTGATCCGGTCTGCTGTCGGCGTGCTGATCTCATAATGCTCTGTGTGCATCTGATGCTCGCGGATGTCTGTGACCCGCACCGGCATGAAGGTGCCGTAGCTCACATGCAGGGTGAGTTCAGCAATCTCCACCCCCTTCTGCCGGATTTGCTCCAGCAGATCGGCAGAAAAATGCAGCCCTGCGGTGGGGGCGGCCACGGCCCCGTTTTGCGCGGCATACACGGTCTGATAGGCATGCCTGTCGTGTTTCTGCCCGTTTCTGCGGATATAGGGCGGAAGCGGGACATGGCCGATTTTGTGCAGGATTTCTTCAAACATGGTCGAGCAGGTAAATTCCACCACAAACGTGCCGTTTTCGGCCGAGATTACCGCTGCGTGCAGACTGTCATCAAAAACAAGCCGGGTTCCGGGCCGCGGGGCCTTTGAGGCCCGGATCAGGCACCGGCACTCAAACCGGTCCGGCCGGGTGCCGGTTTGTTTTCTGCCTGCGTAATCAATGAGCAGCACCTCGATTTTGCCTCCTGAGGCCTTGTGCCCGAACAACCGTGCCGGAATCACTTTTGTGTTGTTGACCACCAGCACATCACCGGCACAAAGAAGATCCGCAAGCTGGTAGAAGCGCCGGTGCGCTGTAGCCCCGTCCGCCCGGCAAACCACCAGCAGGCGCGAATCCTGGCGGCTGTCTGCCGGGTGCTGGGCGATTAATGCCTCGGGCAGGTCATAGTCATAGGCGTCAATGGCATAGGGGTTCTGCTCTTGTGTGACACTGTTTGCGTTCATCTGAAATAGCTCCGGCCGATATAGGTCAGAATCAGGCCCATCAACATGAGCGTGAATCCGAAAATGCGCAGGGTCTGATCCGGCAGTTCCAGGACCCTGGCCATCATTTCCTTCATCCGGTCGGGAAAGGTGAAATAGGGCAGGCCTTCAATAATCATGACCATGCCGATGACACACAGAAAAAAATCCATAAGTGAGTATCCTTGAGTTGCTGCGTTATTCAAATCGTTTACTATATCTGCCGGGTTGATGGATTGTCAAAAATAAAACCGTCCGGGGCTTGAAAAAGATTTGCAGCCGTGGCAGATAAGGGGTTTGGAACCACGGCATTTATCAAGCCATTCAATTTTACGTAAAACAGGTTAAGGATCTGCACACATGCGCTATGAACCCGTCATCGGCCTGGAAGTCCATGCCCAGCTCAAAACCCGGACAAAAATATTCTGCGGATGCTCCACTGCATTCGGCGCTCCGCCCAACACCCATGTCTGCCCGGTATGCCTGGGCATGCCCGGTGTTTTGCCGGTTTTAAACCGCTCTGTTGTGGAATATGCCATGAAAATGGCCCTTGCCACGGGCTGCCGGGTGGAAGGCACCAGCCGGTTTGCACGAAAAAACTATTTTTACCCGGACCTGCCCAAGGGATACCAGATTTCCCAGTACGAGCTGCCCATTGCCAGAAACGGCTGCGTGGACATTGCACTGGAAGACGGCACGACCCGGCGCATCGGCATCACCCGCATTCACATGGAAGAAGACGCGGGCAAGCTCATCCATGATCCGGACCGTCCCGTGAGCTACGTGGATTACAACCGCACCGGCGTGCCCTTGATTGAAATCGTATCCGAGCCGGATCTGCGCTCTCCTGCCGAGGCCGGGGCCTATCTGCGGCAGCTGCGCGCGGTTTTGCGTTATCTCGATATTTCAGACGGCAACATGGAGGAAGGCAGTTTCCGCTGTGATGCCAATGTATCGGTCCGGCCGCAGGGACAGGAGCAATTCGGCACCCGCACGGAGTTAAAAAACCTCAACTCCTTTAAGTTCGTGGAAAAAGCCCTGGCCTGGGAAATAGACCGCCAGACCGAAGTTCTGGAGCAGGGCGGGGAAATTGTCCAGGAAACCCGGCTGTGGGACACGGACAAGGGACGTACCATATCCATGCGGGGAAAGGAAGAAGCCCACGACTACCGGTATTTTCCCGATCCGGATCTGGTGCCTCTGGTTATTGACCGCACCTGGATTGACCAGGTCCAAAAGGACCTGCCCGAGCTGCCGGACCAGCGGCGGACCCGGTTTATCGCTGATTTCGGCCTGCCCGAATACGACGCCGGGGTCCTGACCGCATCCCGGGAGTTTGCCGATTATTTTGAGCAGTGCCTGGAAATGGTCAACCGGCCCAAGCTGGTGAGCAACTGGATGATGGGCGAGCTCACGGGCCTTTTAAACGCCCGCGGCATAAACATCACAGAATCGCCCATATCCCCAAGCCGGTTTTCCGGTCTTATCGAGCTGCTTGACAGCGGGGTGATCAGCGGCAAGATCGCCAAAACCGTGTTTGATGAAATGGCGGACTCTGAAGATGAGGCCAAAACCATTGTTGAAAAAAAGGGCCTGGTCCAGGTCAGCGACCAGGGGGAAATCGAGGCGATCGTGGACCGGGTGGTGGCCGATCATCCGGATGAGGCGGAGAAATACCGCCAGGGCAAGAAAAAGCTCATGGGATTTTTCGTCGGCCAGGTCATGAAGGAGACCAAGGGCAAGGCCAATCCCCAGGTGGTCAATGAGGTGCTAAAAAAGCGCCTTGGCTGACTGTGTGACAAATGACGGATTTTTATACGATCCGGTGAAACCGCTTTTCCAGGTGCGAAACCGGCCACCGGATCACCGTGGGCCGGCCGTGGGGGCAGTGAAAGGGGTTTTGGCAGGCATCGAGATCTTTGAGCAGGGCGGTCATCTGTTCGGGCACAAGTCTCTGGTTGGCCCGGATGGCCCCGTGGCAGGCCATGACAATGATGCACTTGTCTTTGAGCCGGGAAAGCTCCGGGGCCGCGCCCGTGGTTTCCGCGGCTTCGGCCATGTCGGCCACAAGCCGGCCGATGCCCTCGCCCCCGAGCATTTCCGGCACGGCCTGGACCACAAAGGTCCGGTCCCCGAAAGGCTCGATTTCAAAACCCATGGCCTTAAATTCTCCAAGTAGCTGCTCGATGACCGGAACCTGCCGGTAGGTGAGCTCAACAGTTTCGGGCATCAACAGCCGCTGGGCCGGAGGGGTTGCCTGATTTTGGCCCGCAGCCGCCAGCTGCTCGTATAAAATCCGCTCATGGGCGGCGTGCTGGTCCACCAGGAGAAGCTCATCGGGTCTCTCGCAGATAATATAGGTGTTGCGGAACTGGCCGATGATGGCCGCATCTGCAAAAAAACCGGATTGATGCGGCACCGGGGCGGCCCCGGGAGAAGTTTCGGCCGGGGCTTTTGAAGAGACCGGGACCTGAACCCGGGTTTGCGGTTCAGGAGAAGGCGCCGGGATGGATTCGGGTGTCTGTGAACCTTGCTGGTATGCGGCTTTGGGCTCAAACAGGTTTGTCTGCTCCCAGGGCAAATCCTTTTTTTCCATGCGGGCCGCGGGGCGCGGCTGCGGGCGCTGCCAGGTGTTTTCAACAGCCCTGCGCACGGCCCCAATCACGTCTTTTTGATGTAAAAACCGCACTTCCTGCTTGGCCGGGTGCACATTGACATCCACTTCTTCCGCCGGCACCTCCAGAAATACCACCGCCACCGGAAAACGGCCCTTCATGAGCCGCCCCCGAAAGCCTTCGCAAAGGGCGTAGATAATGCCGCGGTCCCGGATAAACCGGCCGTTGACAAACACGTAGATCCGGGCTGTGGAACTGCGGGTGGCAGAGGGGTCAGCCACCCAGCCCGATATCCGGGTCCGGGGGTCGCTGTATGCCAGGGGATAAAGCAAAGACGAAAACTCGCTGCCAAGGACATCGGCCACCCGTTCGGCCGGCTCTGCAGTCTTGGGCCAGTCCCGGACCGGCTTTTTGTTGTGCAAAAGCTGGAATCCGATATCAGGCCGGGAAAGGGCAATACAGGCAACGGTTTCGGAAATATGGCCCATTTCCGTGTTCACGGTTTTTAAAAATTTGCGCCGGGCCGGGGTGTTGAAAAAAAGCTGGCTGACACTGATCAGGGTGCCGGCCGGGGCCCCGGTCTGGTTGACCGCCTTGATTTTTCCGCCGTCGACAAGGATCTCGGTGGCGGCATCGGCCTGCCGGCTGCGGGTGACCATGCGAAAGCGGGAAACCGCGGCAATGCTGGGCAGGGCCTCGCCCCTGAATCCCAGGCTGGAAATGGCGTGCAGGTCTTGGGCGTTTCGGATCTTGCTGGTGGCGTAACGCTCTATGGAGAGCAGGGCATTGTCCTGGTCCATGCCGGCTCCGTTGTCAGAAACCCGGATCAGGGAGCGGCCGCCCTGCTCGATTTCCACCCGGATCCGGTCGCTTTGGGCGTCAATGGCGTTTTCCAGCAGTTCCTTGACCACGGAGGCCGGCCGCTCCACCACCTCGCCGGCTGCGATCTGATTGGACAAAATTTCCGGCAGAATGCGGATGGCTGTCATTTCCATAGCCTCCCGGGCGGGTTACTGGCCGGGGGCATCCACTTCTCCCCGGAGAAAACGATACAGAAATTCGGTGTCAGTGGGCGAAAGATCAAATTTTCTGGAGGCCTCCTCCACCAGGTCCTGGTTGGGCGCATCCGGGCGTTCGTATTTTTTGACCTGGCCGATCCATTTCACTGCTTTTCGTAAATCTTCCTTTTTGGGCTGCATCAGGATTTTCCCCCTTTCGGGTTTGGGTCTGGTGTTAAGCGCTGTTTTTAAGCCGCCGGCAGATCCGGCTTCTGACCACAGATCCCGGCGGCCTGTTCAAAGGCGTATGCTGCCTGCAATAGTCTGGCTTCGGCAAAGTGCGGGGCCATCATCTGCAGGCCGATGGGCAGTCCGCTTTCGGAAAACCCGCACGGAAGCGACAGGCCGGGAATTCCGGCCAGGTTGGCCGACAATGTGAAAATGTCAGACAGATACATCTGCAGCGGGTCATCGGTTTTCTCGCCCAGGCCGAATGCCGGTGTGGGGGCCGTGGGGGAAACAATGATGTCGCAGGTTTGAAATGCAGCGGCAAAATCATTTCGGATCAGGGTCCTGACCTGGGAGGCTTTTTTGTAATAGGCATCGTAATATCCCGCTGAAAGGGCGTAAGTGCCCAGCAGAACCCGCCGCTTGACCTCAGGGCCAAACCCCCTGGAGCGGGTTTGTTCATACATCTGCTTCAAACTTCCGGCCTCCTTGTGCCGGAATCCGTACTTGACCCCGTCGTAGCGGGCCAGGTTGGAACTGGCTTCTGCCGGGGCGATCAAATAATAGGCGGCCACGGCATGCTCAGTATGCGGAAGGGAGATTTCCACGCATTTGGCTCCGGCATCAGTGAGCTGTGAAACCGCCTTTTCCACCGCCGCTTTGACCCCGGGGTCCATGCCCTCGGTGTTTTGGTATTCCACCGGAATGCCGAAGGTCAGGCCCTTGATCCCGGCATCCAGCCCGGCCGTATAGTCGGGCACATCATTTTTGGCGCAGGTGGCGTCTTTGGGGTCATGGCCGGAAATGGCCCCGAGAAGGATGGCCGCATCCGTGACATCCTTGGCAAGGGGGCCGATCTGGTCCAGAGACGAGGCAAAGGCCACCAGTCCGTAGCGCGAAACCCGGCCGTAGGTGGGTTTTAACCCCACCACCCCGCAATGGGCCGCAGGCTGTCGGATGGAGCCGCCAGTGTCCGATCCCAGGGCGCCCAGGCACATGTCGGCTGCCACGGCCGCAGCAGAGCCCCCGCTGGAGCCCCCCGGGGTCCGGGATCGGTCCCAGGGATTGCGGGTGATCTGAAACGCGGAATTTTCCGTGGACGAGCCCATGGCAAATTCGTCCATGTTGAGTTTGCCGGTCATGACCGCGCCTGCGGAAAACAGTTTTTCCATGACCGTTGCATTGTAAGGGGGCACAAAATCGGCCAGCATGCGGGATGCGCACGTGGTGGCAATCCCTTTTGTGCAGATCAGATCCTTGATGCCCAGGGGGATTCCCGTAAGCGGGCCGGCGCTTCCCTGCCGGAAGTGGGCATCGGCCTGTTTGGCCTGCTGTCTGGCTGTATCTTCGGCCACTGTGATATAAGCGCCGATTTCCGGGTCCAGCTGCCGGATGCGGCCGAAAACCGCATCGGTTAACTCCCGGGCGCTGATTTGCCGTTTGGCCAGAAGCCCTTTGGCTTCATGGATGGTCAGCTCATATAGTTTGGTCGATGTCATGGTCGGCTCTTTTCTGTTACTGGATGACTATTCAATGACCCTGGGGACCACAAAGCTGCCGTCTTCTGATTCCGGGGCGTTGGCCATGGTGTTTTGGGCTTCGAGATGGCCGGCCACTTCATCGTGTCTGAAGGCATTGCAGATTTCCACGGCATGGGCCGTGGGCGATACACCCGTGGTATCCACCCGGCTTACGCTTTCGGCATAGGCCAGGATATCGCCCAGGTTGCGGGCAAAACCGTCCACGTCGGTTTCATCGATGGTCAGCCGGGCCAGTGCGGCCACGTGGGCCACTTCTTCTCTGGAAATTTTCATGGATTTTCCTTTCGGGCGGTTATTGCCGCTTTTCCCTTAAATCCCGGCCGCGCTGAAAAATTGTCAAAACCCCGGCTCATGGGGCAGAAGCATGGCATCCACGCCGGCTTTCTGGAGCCGGGTCAGATCGTTTTCCGCCTGGCTTCGGTTGGTGTAGGGGCCGATGCGCACCCTGTGCCAACGGCCCTGGCCTTCCACTGCGGCCTTCTGGGTAAAAGCGGGATAGCCCTTGTTTTTGTATTTGTTTTTCACGGTTTCGGCTTTTTGTCTGTCGCGCAGGGATGCCACCTGGATGGCGTATAATTTCCTGGAATCCGGCTCGGTCACTTCCGTTGAAGCAGGCTGGGCCGGCACCGGTTCGGCGGCCGGCTTGGCCCGGGGCGGCTGGATCCTGCTTTCTGCCAGATCCGGTTTCGGGTGTTTTGGTGTCAGTACCCGGGGCCGTCCCTGAGCATGCTCGTCGATCTCTGATTTTTCCCTGAGCCGGTCGTAAAATTCAAAGGAAATGTCATCCGGCAGCCGCCCGTCAGTGCCCTGCTGTTCTCCGGGCTCGGAGAGAACGCTGCTTTGCAGCTGGGACAGCTTTTCGTCCAGGTGCTGCATGTCAAAATGCAGTGGTGCGGAATTTCGCCCCACCAGGACCCCAAGGATAAACATGCATCCTGAGGCAATAAAAATCATCAGTACCCAGCCGGAAGTGCTTCCGCGGCTGCTGAAGGAATCGGTTTTGGGAAAACTGCCGCCCATGATTTTTTTTACAGTTCCTGCTACATGATTTCCGGGGTGCTGACCCCGAGCAGTTTCAGGCCGTTTCGAATCACCTTCTGCACGGCCACCACCAGGTGCAGGCGGGCCTTGCTCAGCTGTGTGTCATCGGTAAGCACCCGGTGCTTATTATAATAGGCATGAAACAATGCCGCAAGATCCATAAGATAGTAGGCGATCCGGTGGGGCTCCATGAGGGCGGCGGCACCGGAGAGAACCTCCGGGTATTTTCCCATTTTTTTGATCAAAGCGATTTCCTCGGCTTCGCTCAGCCGCTGCAGGTCCGCGGGTTCCGGGCTTTTTTGCACATCCGGGTTTTCGTCTGCAGCCTTTTTGCAAATGCTTGAAATCCGGGCATGAACATATTGTACGTAATACACCGGGTTGTCGTTGGTTTTGGCCTTGGCCACCTCCAGGTCAAAATCCAGGGGGCTTTCATGGTGCCGGGTCAGAAAGATAAACCGGGCCGCATCCCGGCCCACCTCGCTGACAACGTCGCTGAGGGTGACAAACTGGCCGGCCCGGGTGGACATGGAAACCGGCCGGCCCTTGCGCAGCAGATTGACCAGCTGGGTGAGAATGACGGTAAACTGGTTGCTCTGTCTGCCCATGGCCGAGATGGCGGCGGTCAGCCGGGGCACGTACCCGTGATGATCCGCGCCCCACACATCAACGACCCGGTCATACCCGCGCTGGTATTTTTCCAGGTGATAGGCAATGTCTGAGGCAAAATAGGTGGTCTGGCCGTTTTGGCGCACCACCACCCGGTCTTTTTCGTCTCCGAACGCGGTGGCGCAAAACCACAGGGCCCCTTCGCGCTCATAAATCAGATCCTTTTGTCTCAAAAACGCGATGGCCGCTTCCACCTTGCCGGCATCATATAGGCTTTGCTCGCTGTACCAGCGGTCAAAACAAACCCCCAGATTTTCAAGATCCTGCCGGATGCCGGCCAGGATTTGTTCTGCAGCCTGCCCGGCAAGCTCTTTTTCAGCCTTGTTCCGGGGCATGTCAAAAAGGCTTTGGCCTTTTTCCGCGATCACGGATCGGGCAATGTCTTTGATGTAATCGCCCTGATAGGCGTCTTCGGGAAATTCCACATTCTGCCCGGCAAGCTGGCAGCAGCGCAGATACACGGATCTGCCCAAGGTCAGGATCTGGCGGCCGGCATCATTGATATAATATTCCCGCTCCACGCGGTATCCGCAGAAATCCAGCAGCGCGGCTATGCTGTCGCCCACCACCGCTCCCCGGCCGTGGCCGATGTGAAGGGGGCCGGTGGGATTGGCGCTGACAAATTCCACCTGGACCTTTTGCCCGTCGCCAAGGTTTTCGGCCCCATAGGCCCTGTCCTGCTGGTGGATTTCATGGATTACCGGCAGCCAGGCCGAGGGGCGGATGAAAAAATTGATGAACCCGGGTCCGGCGATTTCGGTTTTTTCAATCAGGCCATCCGGGTCGGTGATATGCTCCGCAACAGCTTCTGCGATTTTGCGCGGGGCCATTTTCTGGGCTGCAGCCCCGGCCATGGCGAAATTGGTGGCAAGATCGCCGTGGGCACCGGTTTTGGGTTCTTCCAGTATGATATCCGGAAAATCGTCTGATGCCAGTACCCCGGCCGCATGGGCGGTGCGGGCCGCATTAAGCACCATTTGTTTCACGCGTTGTTTGATCATTGGCTTGCAACTGTCCTTGCAATGGGTTTAAGCAATGGTAAAATCTAAACTTTTAAGTGTTTTTTCAGGCCAAGTCAAGGAGTCATTGCAGGGCGTTACCCTTGGGCGGTGCGCGAGAGGATGTGGTTTAGGGTGTCGAGCAGGGGATGGATTTTTTCCCGGTGTTCAGGGGGGATCATCAGTTGGCTGACAGGCCGGTTGGTTATGGTGACGCATTTTTTGGCCATATGCGCGGGATCAGATCCCAGACAGAGCATTACGTCAATGAGACTGCCAAAAAAACCGGATTGGTCCAGGTGCTCGATGACCTGGAGAAAAAGAGTGTTGACAGTCAATGTCAGCTCATCGATATGGGCGCTTCCGGTGTTCCGGCATTTGGAGAAAGAAACCATGCACCGGCAGCCAAACGGACGGGTCGGATAAATGGAGCAAAGGTCGTTTTCCAGCAAAGGACAAGGCAAAGACGGTTCCGGCGGGGCTTCTTCGGCCGGGGTTTTGTTCTCCAGACACATTTGGGCATAGGCGTTGGTGGTCATGGCCGGCTGATACCGGGGGGTATGGAGATGGCCGCGCATCTGCTGGTATAAGGCCGCCTTTTTCTGCCCGTCTAAGAAATGATCAATGAACCGGCCTTCCAGACTGGTCAGGGTAATGGCCGTGGTGCAGCATTCGGCGCAGAATTTCTCGCAGGCAAAGGAGAAGCTGCCCATGTAGTCGTCATACAGGCGGTAAATCTTGCCCAGGGCATCGATGTGGCTCACTGGTTTGGGTTGGCTTATGGGCATGGTATTGGCGGCTTATTTTTCCTCTCTGCGGTATTGTTTGTAGCAGGAAATCACCTTTTGCACGTACTGCCGGGTCTCGGGGTAAGGCGGGATGCCCTTGTAGTGATCCACCCTGGAGGGCCCGGCGTTGTATGCCGCAAGACTCAGGTTCAAATCCCCGTTGTAGCGCTTGAGCAGACCGCTTAAATAGCGGGTCCCGGCGGTGATGTTCTGCCTGGGATCAAAAGGGTCTGAAATCCGGTGTTTTTTAATGTGTACCGGCATGATCTGCATCAGCCCCCGGGCTCCGGCCCGGGAAACCGCCGTGGGGTTGAATCCGGATTCCACCCGGATTACGGCCTGCACCAGTTCCGGCCGCACCCCGTAAGTAGCTGCAATGCTTTTGATTATTTCAGTATACCGCATCCCTGACTGCACCGGCGGCCGGGGTGCTTCAAGATGCGGGGTTGGTATGTAATCCGCTGATTTGGGGCTATCCGTGAAATGATATCCGCCTTTGTCGTCAATATACATATACATTTCCGCCCGGGCGGGGCTTGGCGTCAGGCAGGCAAAGGCCAGGCACGCAAGGCCGGCGGTCAGAAAACAAAAAAAATTTGCGGATAGGCTCCGGGTTCTGGCAGTCATGGGCCGTGTCAATGGCAAAAAAACCGTTTGGGTGCTGCTGGCCGAAAGGGCCGCTTTTCCGATAGTTATGCCCGAAATTTATTATATTGTATACATGAAATCCCTATGCGGGGTCAAGTAAAAGAAGGGTGGGCACACAATCCGGTTCAATCCTCTTCGGGCACAAAGGCGGATACTTCATCGATGGTTTCAGCGTTGGCAAGCAGCATGGCCAGCCGGTCAATGCCCAGGGCATTGCCTGCGGCCGGCGGCATTTGGCCCAGGGCGGCAAGAAAGGCCTCGGGCATCGGGCCGGCGGCAAGGCCCTGTTTCTGACGCCGCTGCAGTTCCGCCTCAAAGCGCCGGCGCTGCTGGTCCGGATCAATGAGTTCGGAAAATCCGTTGCAGATTTCCAACCCTCCGATATAGGCTTCAAAGCGTTCGGCCACATGGGGGTTATCATTTCTGAGGCGGGCCAGAGCGGCTTTTTCCGCCGGGTAATCGTATAAAAATATGGGTCTTGCGGGATCCAAAGCGGGCTCGATTTCCAGGGCCATACGCTCGTCAAAGCTCTGGTCTGCAAGTGCCGCTTCCATGGTGGTGTTTGTAAAGCGCTGAAAAGCCTTTTCGACCGTAATCTTGGGCCATGGCCGGTCCAGGCGGATAACCGTGCCGTGGCGCCTGAGATGCCGGGTTCCCAGGACCTTTTCACAGGTCTCGCGGATCAGGCTTTCGGTCTGGTTCATCATCTCATGATAGGTAAAATCGGCCGCATACCATTCCAGCATGGTGAACTCCGGCAGGTGCCGGCTTCCGCGCTCCTTTGCACGGAAGGTCTTGCAGATCTGAAAAATCCGGGGATACCCGGCAGCAAGCAGGCGTTTCATGTAGAGTTCAGGGGAGGTCTGCAAAAAGGCGCCGTCAGCTGAGATGGCCTCAATGTGGGCTTCGGGCGCGGGTGCAGGTGTGCGCACCGGGGTTTCCACCTCCAGAAAATCGTGGCGGCAGAAAAAGGCGCGAACCGCATTTAACAGCCGGTGACGGATCTGCAGGCAGTGGCGGAGCCCCTGTTGACGAAACGCGGTCATAGCAGCCGGGCCGTCCTATTTTTTTCGCACCCGGTACTGGTCTTCAGGCCGGTCCTGGAGCAGGATCATGTCATAGGGGCCCATGTCGGTTTTTTCAAACCATTGGTATCCGGTTTTGCGGCAGTTTTCACAGGCTTTGCGGGGAATGTGGACAGCCAGCACCCGCATTTTTCTTTCCACGGAAGAGTCGATTTTCAAAACACCGCTGCACTCCCGGCACACCTGGAGGGTTTCATGCTGGGATTCATAAAATCCGTCCGTGTCGTAAAAAACGGTATTGTGGCGCTCGGCATAAATTACGTTTTCCTGCATGCGGATGCGGATGTTTTGCCGGTCGTTCCAGGTATCTATGACCTGCTGGCAGGTTTTTTCAATGGTTGCGGTGATGCTGGGGCCCTGGCGGAGACGTTCGGCCGAGTACTCGGGTTCCACCACGTGGCTGTAATCCATGCCGGCCATGGCCAGAATGAGGCCGACATTGACGTAGGGAAGGGCGCTTTCAATGGAGTATCCGCCTTCGAGCACGGCAATGTCGGGCTTGAGCCGGGCGGTGAGATCCGCATAACCCTTGGCGGAAAAATTCATGTTGGTCAGCGGGTCTGTGAAATGATTGTCCTGGCCGGCGGAGTTGACGATCAGATCCGGTTTGAACTCCTGGAGTATGGGCAGCACGGCTTTTTCCAGCACGGTGAGAAAACCTTCTTCCGAGGTATAGGGCGGAAGCGGAATGTTTAAGGTTGTGCCCGCAGCCGTGGGACCGCCGGTTTCATTGTTAAAGCCCGTGCCCGGAAACAGGGTTCGGCCGTCCTGGTGCATGGAGATAAACAATGTGTCCGGATCATGCCAGTAAATGTCCTGGGTGCCGTCGCCGTGATGACAGTCCGTGTCAATGATGGCCACCCGGTCGACTCCGTAGGCCTGGCGGAGGTATTCGATCATGATGGCTTCGTTGTTGACGTTGCAAAACCCCCTTCCGCCGTGGACCACGCGCATGGCGTGGTGGCCCGGGGGCCTGACCAGGGCAAATCCGCGATCCACAAGACCGTCCATTTTGGCCTTGCCAATGGTTTTGGCACCCCCGGCGCTGATGAAATGCGATTCGGTCATAACGCTTCTGGCATCCGGCACGCAGAAATGAACCCGCTGTACATCCTTGATATCCACCACACCGGCCTTGAATTCGTCAATGCCTTCAACGTCAAGAAGGCCCTCCTCGGAGATCTGGTCCTGGGTGTAGAGAAGGCGCTCTTCGCGCTCCGGGTGAGTGGCGCTGATGGCCCAGTCGTATGCCGGGAAAAAAACCAGGCCCGTATGGGTCTTGGCCTTTAGCATGGGTGATCTCCGTTTCGGGATTGTTTTTTGATTTGCGCAATGATCTTTTCATACTGGCCGATGAGTCCGGGCCGGACCTGGACCTTGATGCGGATGTTTTTGCCGATCATCCGGAAATCGCGCACCATGTTAAATTCCAGCGCCTCGGTGACATCGGTGACAAGGTCGCCTGAGCTGGCCCCTTCCCTGAGGGCTTTTTTCTCCAGCAGTTCCGTGGCCATTTCCGTGGCATCAGCCATTGTAAAACCCGGCTTGAGCGCCTGGATAAACATTTCCTCAGGGGCCGAGGCCTCGAGCTTGTAGGTGTCTGCAAACAGGGTCACTTCGCATGTGGTGCGCGAAAGGGCCGTGCCCACGGCGTTGGCCACGTCCCAGTGCGGTACCACGCTAACCTGGTAATCAGAAACAGCCGTAAAATTTTCTGCAAACATGGGTGCCGGCCCGCCGAGTACCAGAAGCCGGGTGGGCTTGATCTGGTGGCCGTGCAGGGCCTCGCGCACCGTGTAAACGGGCCTGCTGTTGATCAGGCTCACCATTTGCCGGGCGGAATCCAGAATTTCCCGGCAGGTCTGGTCAAATATTCGCCGGGCGGCTTCAGCGGTGGAAACTCCCAGAAGCTGTGCAATGGCCTCAATGCCTTTTTCCGCCTTTTCCCGGTCGCCGTTTTGGGCCTTGCCCAGGACAAAAAGAGCGTCTGTGGGCGTGGGTTCCGGGCCGTCATAGGCCATGGCCGGACCGGTTCTGTCCGGTCCGATAAACAGGTGTCCGTGTTCCACCCGCACCGTGCTGTCACCGCCCAGGCCCACGGAATAGGAGTGCAGGGCCCGGATCAGGGTTTTGTGTTCAGCGATTTCGATTCCGTAGGGTGCCAGCACAGGCACGCCATTGATGAGCACGGCCATATCCGTGGTTGTGCCGCCGATATCGAGCACAATGGTCTCTTCGTCATCTGCGGCAAAACCGATGGAGCCCATCACGCTTGCCGCCGGTCCGGAGAGAATCGACTGGCCGGGAAAGTCAATGGAGGTTTCAAAATCCATGGTCCCGCCGTCTGCCTTGAGGATATAGATGGGTATCTGGATGCCTTTTTTGTCCAGGGATTGCCGGACGGCCTCAAAGAAGCGTTTGTGCAGGGGATAGACGGATGCGTTTAAAAAAGCCGTGGTGATGCGGCGGGGAAAGCTGAAGTTGCCCGAGACGTTGTGCCCGAGAAAGACCTTTTCAAACATGGGGGAAATGATTTCCCGGATGCGTTTTTCATGGGCCGGGTTGCGAATGGAAAATTTGCCCACCACGCCCACGTACTCGATGCCTGAATCCCGCATGCGGGATGCGGCATCTTCCACTGCCTTTTCATCGGGCTTTAAAATCTCCCTGCCGCTGTGATCCATTGCCCCGGCCACCCGGTAATAGTGCTCGCAGGTGCGGAAATTTTCCGGGTCGATTCCGGGCCCGGAGGTCACGATCATGCCCACGGCCGGAAGCTTGTCCTGTACAATGGCGTTTGTGGTCAGGGTGGTGCTCAAAACCGCGTGGGAAATTTGACTGATATCGATATCGCGGGTAATGTGTTCCAGGCCGGAGAAAACCGCATCAAAAAGCGCCGATGTGTCGGTTGGCACCTTGATCCGTCTTTCCAGGCCGTTTTCGCCCACAAGAACAACGTCGGTATGGGTTCCGCCAACATCTAATCCGATGATCATGGTCTGCCCCTGGTCTATGGGATCGTTTCGGCGTATCCGGCGGCTGGCCGGACAATGCGTGTCTATGACATTGCTAACCGATATGATCATCGTTGTCAACCGAATCATCGGGCGCCGGGCAACGGGCAGTAAATTTCATCCTGCTTTGTGCAGATGCTTATCGGCTGTCTTTTAGGGGTTTTCGCATGATGCGGGCCGGTGGTGGCGGTTTGCTCCCTGCTGACCGCTTGCGCGCTCAATGCGACTCGCAAACCGCCCCCACCGGACCGCCTCATGGCCGGCGCCCGTCAGGTTTGTCAGGAAGGAAGCCCTGCGGCCAAGCTTACGCGATAGGAACAGGCGTTTACAATTTGCATTTTTCGTGGAAAAATGCCAGTGCTTGCAGAAAAACTTTCTCGGTCCCGGAAGAGCGTTTCCAGGGAAGCCCAAGGACGGGGTCGGTTTTTGAAGCGACATTGAGCGTTTACGGAAAAATTCAGCAAATGCCGGAGCTAAAAAATTTCAAATTGTTTGAGGCCGACAGGCCGAGTTTTTGAAATTTTAAGCGTAGGCATTGGCTGAATCCGTAAACGGTCAGGAGCGAAAAAACTGACCCCGGCCGCAGGGCTTCCTTCCTGACAAACAGCGGACGCGGTAAAAAGCTTTTTACAGGCTCATCAATTTCGGTTTGGCCGGATAACAAGAGGTGAAAACACGCGCATGGACCATCAGAAAACCGATGAAACCTATATGCAGGCGGCTCTGGACCAGGCCCAGCAGGCCCTGGACGCCGGGGAGTTTCCCGTGGGGTGCATTATTGCCGGACCCCGGGGGGTGGTTGCCGGCGGGGGACGCACCCACAGCCGTCAACAGAGCCCCAGTGAGATTGATCATGCGGAGATCAATACATTAAAACAATTCTATGAATTGTCCTATACGGGCGATCCCCGGCAGTTGAGCATTTACTCCACCCTGGAGCCCTGCCTGATGTGCTTTGCCGCAATCCTGATTGCGGGTATCGGCAGAATCGTTTATGCCTATGAGGATGTCATGGGCGGGGGCACGGCCTGCAAAACCGGCAATCTGCCGCCTCTTTACAGAAACGCAGGGGTCCGGGTGGTGTCCAATATGATGCGCCAACAGAGCCTGGATCTGTTTTTCCGGTTTTTTTCCGATCCGGAAAACACCTATTTGCAGCATTCCATGCTGGCCGCCTATACGCTTGCGCAAAAACCCGGCGGCCGGCCCACCCGGTTTTCCCAATAGATAAAGTTGAATCCCATGGCCAATAGCCCTGCTTCAAAAACCATGATTGCGCTCACCGAGGACCTGAAGACCGCGGCTGAACAAAAGATTTCCGAGTGCTGCCGGTCAGCTGAAACCAGCGGAGGCAAAAGCATTGAGGCGCTTGCAGACCCGGGTGATCTTAGCCGGGTTTTTGCCTTCAGCGAGTATGCCGCACGGCAGTGCATGCGCAATCCGGAGATGCTCCGGGAGTTGCTGGAAAGCGGGGATCTGGAGCGGCTGTATCCCCAGGATCAGTACCAGCAATACATTGCCCTGGCTGCGGGGCGGGCCTCTGACGAGCAGGATCTGGCCGTGGCGCTGCGGCGGCTTCGGCACCGGGAAATGGTGCGCATTGTCTGGCGGGATTTGACCGGCCGGGCCGATCTGTTTGAGACCATGGCCGATCTTTCCGCCCTTGCAGATGCCTGTGTGGCCCGGGCGCTGGATTATTTGTATCCCTTGCTGTGCGAAAGATACGGCCGGCCCGAGGATGCGGCCGGAAATGCCCAGCAGATGGTGGTCTTTGCCATGGGAAAGCTCGGGGGAAGAGAGTTGAATTTTTCCTCTGACATTGACCTGATGTTTGCCTTTCCCGAAGCCGGACATACCCGATCAGAAGAAAAGTCGATTTCAAATGAGGAGTTTTTCACCCGCCTTGTGCGCCGGCTCATTGATGTGATCGGCAAATCCACCCCCGAGGGGTTTGTTTTCCGGGTCGACACCCGCCTGCGGCCCTATGGCGATTCCGGGCCACTGGTCATGAGCTTTGATTCCATGGAAAATTACTACCAGATGTTTGGCCGGGAATGGGAGCGCTACGCACTTGTCAAGGCCCGCCTGATAGCCGGGGACAAACAGCGGGGAGAGGCCTTTTTCGACCGGCTCCGGCCCTTTGTGTTCCGTCGGTATCTGGATTACGGAACGTTTGAGTCCATTCGGGAGATGAAGCAGAAAATTGTGCGGGAAGTGGTCCGAAAGGGCCTTGCCGACAATATCAAACACGGTTACGGCGGCATACGGGAAATCGAGTTTTTCGGCCAGGTCTTCCAGCTCATCCGGGGCGGCATTGACCCGGCTTACCAGGAGCGAAGCATTTTAAAGGTCCTGAAGGTGATGAGAAAGGACAGGGGCATCACGGGCAAGGTATACGAGGAACTCAGCTCTGCCTACGTGTTTTTGCGAAACACGGAAAACCGCCTTCAGATGTATGAGGACATGCAGACCCACAGCCTGCCCGCAGATCCGCGCGCCCGCACTCGGCTTGCGCTGAGCATGGGATTTGACAGCGAAAAAGAATTTATCCGGGCCCTGGACGCACACATGTCCCGGGTGCATTTTCATTTCAATCAGCTGCTGGGCCAGGAAAGCACGGAAGCCGAAGCCCAAAGCGAAACAGGACTCGGCAATGTCTGGCTGACGCCCGGACAAACCGATCAGAACAGGCAGAACCTGGAGGCGGCGGGCTTTGAGGAGCCTGATACGGTTCTTCGCCTGCTGGGTGAGTTCCGGGACAAAACCGGATATGGTGAGGACGGTCATATTGCCACGGCCAGGATCAACCGGCTGATGCCCCGGGTCCTGGGGGCGGTGGCGGAAACCGACCGTCCCCTGCTGGTGTTAAAGCGGATCATGACCCTGCTGGATGCGATTTTGAACCGAAGTTGCTATATCTCCCTGCTTCTTGAAAACCCGGGGGCTCTTGAACACCTTGTCCGGCTGGCGCGCATCAGCCCCTGGATTGTGTCTTTTTTAAGCCAGCACCCCCTGCTTCTCGATGAGCTGCTGGATGTGCGTTCCATGTATGCCCCTCTGGACCGGGCTGCTTTGGCCGGGGATCTGCGGCAGCGCCTGGAAAAATCCGGCGGGGATGACCCGGAGTTACAGATGGATGCCATCCGGGTTTTCAAGCAGGTCAACATGTTTCGTATCGTGGCAGCCGACGTGACCGGTCATCTGCCCCTGATGCAGGTTTCAGACCGGCTGACCTATCTGGCTGAAACCATACTGGATGCCGCCCTGGATCTGACCTGGCACCAGATGGTGGAACGCTACGGTAAACCTTCGGCGATTGACGGTGATCCGGGCAACACCGGCTTTGCAGTGATCGCCTACGGCAAGCTGGGCGGATATGAACTGGGATACCGCTCGGATCTGGACCTGGTTTTTCTGCATACCGCCCAACCCGGGCAGACCACGGGCGGCCGGCTGCGGCCCATTGACAACAGTGAGTTTTTCGGCCGGCTGGGCCAGCGCATCATCCATTTTCTGTCTGCGCCCACGTCAACGGGAAAGCTTTATGAAATTGACATGCGGCTGCGTCCCTCGGGAAATGCCGGGATTCTTGTCAGCCATATGGACGCTTTTGAGGAATACCAGTCCAGACACGCCTGGACCTGGGAGCATCAGGCTCTGATCAAGGCCCGGCCGATTATCGGGGATTTCCAGGTGGCCCGGCGTTTTGCCGATGTGCGCACGCAGGTGATTGCCGCCCGGCGTAACACAGAGCAGCTGGCCGCGGCGGTGCTGGAAATGCGGGAACGGATGCGCAGTGCCCGTGAATTTTCACATAATGGCTTGTTTGACTTAAAGCAGGATTCCGGCGGAATAGTGGATATCGAGTTTTTGGTCCAGTTTTTGATTCTGTGCCATGGCAGCCGGCACGAACAACTGGGTCAGTGGACCGATGTGGTGCGCCAGTTAAATGCCCTGGCCCTTTGCGGCATTATTGCCGATCTCGACGCCCATGCCTTAAAACAGGCCTATTTGATTTACCGCTATTTTGTCCATCGCATGAATCTTCAGGAAAAAAAGGCGGTGCTGCCGGAAAACCGGTTTGCCGAACTGCGCCGAAGGGTTGTGCGGATATGGCGGAAAGTCTTTGGCCAGTAAAGAGAAAATCAAGAGCTATCTGAGCAGGTAAAATCCGATGATATTGTCGTAGGAATGGGCTCTGGCGTAAGTGGCCCCCACGTCCAGGCCCTTGATGTGCTGGACGATCACTTCCCGCTTGATCAGGGAGTTGTTGGCATCATCGAGCCGGAATTCCACCGTGATTCGCTCTCCGACCTGGAAGCGGGGCTGGACGTTTAATTTCATGCGGATACCGGTTCTGGAAATATCGGTGACAACCATGCTGCCCCAGTGCTGGGCGCTTTTGGAGGCACTGTGGGCAGGGATATAGAGATAGGTGCCCCGCAGTTCGGTGGATTTGCGGTATTGTCTTCTTCTTTCCAGAAACACCGTAAAGGTATGGCCGCACGGGCATTTGGCCTTGAGCTTGATCATGTTGTCGGCTTCGGCGTATCTCGACACGTCCTTGACAATGGTTTTCTGGCATTCCGGGCAGGTAATGGCTGCGGTGTTGTCGCTGGCAATAAAGCTTTTGACGATCACATCTGGTATCCCCGTTGCTGTAGCCCCATGGATTATTTCCTGAAACGGGTTTATTTTTGCCGGATTTTCATGGTAGGCATTGACTTATAATGATTCATATATTAAAGAAAAGAACTTTGTCAAGCCAAAATAAGGCTTCGGGATTATTCAGGGTTTGGTTTTTTGCAGACAGCAGGTGCCCCGGGACCGCAATATTCGGGGCTTTAGCCAATAGGAGATGAAAATGAAAAAAATTGAAGTCATTATAAAGCCCTTTAAACTCGATGATGTCAAGGAAGCCCTCACCGACATGGGCATTCAGGGCATGACCGTATCCGAGGTCAAGGGCTATGGTCGTCAGAAAGGGCACAAGGAAGTCTACAGGGGCGCGGAATACGCTGTGGATTTTGTTCCCAAGCTCAAGATTGAAATTGCAGTGGATGACGACATGGCCGAGCAGGTCATCGAAACCGTGCAAAAATCCGCCTATACCGGCAAAATCGGTGATGGCAAGATATTTGTATTCTCAATGGAGGAAGCCGTTCGTATCCGCACCGGAGAGCGCGGCAGAAACGCCCTTTAGCCCGCTAATGGTATTGCCGCGGATTTATGCCGTATTTGTGCACCTTGTAAGAGATTTTTCGCAGGGTGGTGCCCAGGGTTTGGGCGGCCTGGCTCATGTTGCCCCGGGTATGTTTTAGGGCATCCACAATCATTTCCATTTCCAGTTTTTCCACGGCTTCCTCCATGGTCTGGGACGGAAGCGTGCCCGACTCCTTGCCGGTCTGCAGTGTGGGCGGCAGATGATAGCCGTGGATCACCTTTCCCTCGCAAAGCAGTACGGCCCGCTCGATACAGTTTTCCAGTTCCCGGACGTTGCCGGGCCAGTGGTAGGCCATGAGCATGTCAATGGCCGGGGTGGAAAAGCGGACAATCTCCTTTGCGTTTTCCCGGGTGTATTTGTCCAGGAAAAAATCGGCCAGGGCCAGGATATCGGTTTTTCTCTCCCGAAGCGGGGGCATGTAGATGGGAAACACGTTGATCCGGTAATACAGGTCGCTTCGGAAATCGTTTTCGGCCACGGCTTCTTCCAGGTTCTTGTTGGTGGCCGCAACAATGCGCACGTCCACCCGGATGGTCTTGTTGCCCCCCACCCGCTCGATTTCCCGTTCCTGCAGCACCCGCAGCAGCTTGGCCTGGACTTCGCCGGTAATGGATCCGATTTCATCGAGAAACAGGGTCCCCTTGTGGGCCAGTTCGAATTTGCCCGCCTTTTGCTGAATGGCCCCGGTAAAGGCGCCTTTTTCATGGCCGAACAGTTCGCTTTCAATGAGGTTGGCGGGCAGGGCCGCACAGTTGACCTTCACAAAGGGATGGCTGGAGCGGCTGCTGTTGTAGTGGATGGCATTGGCCACCAGTTCCTTTCCGGTGCCCGATTCTCCGCGGATGAGCACGGTGGCGTTGCTTCTGGCCACCTGGGAGATCATCTGGTAGACCTCGCGCATTTTGTTGCTGTTGCCCACGATGTTTTTGATCCGGTATTTTTTTTCCAGTTCCATCTGAAGCCGTTCGTTTTCGGCTTTCAGCTTTTCCTTCTCCCTGCGGATGCGCTCTAAATGAATGACCTGGGTGGCAATCATGGCCGCCACCACGGTGAGAATCTTTTCCCCCTCGGCCAGGGGGTATTCCGGATCATAGGGCAGATCCACACCCAGGGCCCCGATAACCTGCTGTTCTTTTTTAATGGGCACGCAGATAAATGACAGTTCCCGCTCGCCGGGCCCGCTTCTGGATTGGGTGCGGTTTAAAAAATCCGGGGATTCGCTGATTTTGGCGATGCTCACCGGCCGGCCGGATTCAATCACCCGGCCGGTCACCCCTTCTCCGAGTTTATAGATGCCCTTCTGCATGGCGGACCGGGAAATGCCGTGGGCCACCTCGATGCTGATTTCATCGCTTAAGGGGTTTAGGATGGTGATCATACCCCGGGACATGTGCATGTTGCCCGAAAGGATGTCCAAAACCGTGTACAGGGCTTTTTTAAGGTCCGTATGGCGGTTCAGGGACTGGCTGATGTCGTAGAGCAGGGTGATTTCATCAATTTTTTTCATGATCAGCATGCAGCGGTTTTTGGGTTTGCGTGTTTTGTTGATGGTGCAGGAACCGGTTAATCATACATGAAATCCGATACAGCGGTTTTCAGCTCCGCCATACCGCTGGAAAAGAAGTGATCCGCTCCGGAAATCACCCGCAGTTCGGCCGCCGGGTTGATCCGGGGCAGCAGTTTTTCCACCAGTGCCGGCGGTGCGATTTCATCCTCGCTGCCGGTGATCGCCAGTTTCAGCCGGGAACATGGCCGAAGTCCGTCAAAATTCATCATGGCCGCAGGCGGGGCAATCATGAGCATTTTGCCCGGCGGCAGTTTTCCGGTGTCGGCATGGGCCAGCACCCATGCACCAAAGGAATATCCGATCAAATCGATTGCGCGGGCGCCCCGGGCCTGCACATAATCGGCTGCAGCCAGCAGGTCTTTTTGCTCGCCCTCGCCCTGGTCATAGGCGCCCTGGCTTTGTCCTGCACCGCGGAAGTTGAACCGAAGCGTGGTCAGGCCCCGGGCCCGGCATGCAGCAGCAATTTCGAAAATCACCAGGTTGTCCATGTTGCCGCCGTACAACGGGTGAGGGTGGGCAAGGATTACCGCCTTGTCATTGCCGGAAAAAAGAGCGCCTTCCAGTTCAATTCCATCTGAGGCTGAAAAAAAGATTTTTTGTTCCATGGTCCGCTCACATTTTAATCCACTCATGGCCAAACATGTCCTTTTGCCACGGCTTGAGATCTGCAATGGCATCCAGGTCCGGCAAAGTGCGGGGCTGATCTTCGGCGATTTGTTTCAAAGCATTTTTGTTGACAATCAGGTACGGATCAATTTCCAAATCTTCGGCTTTTTGCTGCCGCCACTGCTTTAGCTGTTTGATGCGGCGGGTCACGGCCGCAGGCACGGGCTTTGACTTCTGTTTCGGGTACCTGGGCCACTGCTCCGGAGAAAGTTTCATGGCGGAATCAACGGCCTGCAAAACCGCGGTGCCGTACATCTGGATTTGTTTGCGGCTCAACAGACCGCTTTTTGTGAGCTGAGCGCTGTTTTTCGGCTTCTTCCGGGCCAGGGACAAAAGGGTTTGATTTCCCAGGATTTTGAAAGCAGGCCGGTCTTTTTTCCGGGCGATTTCCATCCGGAAAGCCAGCAGGGCTTCAAGCACGGCCATGCTTTTGGGGTCCAGGCGGCCGGCGCCCTTGATCCGGACAAAAAGCGGGGTGTCGGCATCCGGGGTTTCCGGCCGCACCCCGGCGATTTCTTCGCAATGCTGGCGCACCCATTCCATCCGGCCCCGGTTTTTGAGCTCGGCTTTCATTTCCTGGTACAGGGTGACCAGGTAACGCACGTCATTTGCGGCATAGGCGATCATTTCATCGGGCAGGGGCCGCACGGACCAGTCCTTTTTCTGGAATTTCTTGTCCAGTTCCACATTAAAATGACGGGCCAGCACCGCTTCCAGGCTGGTGGCCCCGTAGCCCAGAAACCGGGCAGCCAGCTCGGTGTCAAACAGGTTTGCCACGCTTATGCCGAAGTCCCGGTACAGGCATCGCATGTCATAATCCGCCCCGTGAAAAACCTTGACAATTCCGGGGTCGGCAAACAAGGGGGCCATGGCTGAAAGGTCCCTGAGCGCCAGGGGATCGATAATATAGCAGGCTCCTGGGGTGCCCATCTGGATTAAGCAGACCTTTTCCTCGAAATGATGCATGCTGTCGGCTTCCAGGTCCACGGCCACAGCCGGCTCTGATGCCAGTCGCCCGGCCAGGGCGGATATCTGGTCTGCTGTATTGATGTATGTAACCGGTGAAGATTCCATTTTGAACTGCAATGTACGGACTTGCCGATCCTTTCCGTGTGCTGACTTTTTCCTTGACCCTGTTTTGCAGATTCATTACATAGGGCCTTAACGCGCGTGATCCCGAAGTTCCATCCCCTATATGAATGACCAAATGGACAGAGTCAATGATCAATATCACATTTCCGGATAAAACACAGCGGCAGTTTGAACCACCCGTGGACGGATATACAGTGGCTGCAAGCATTTCCGAAGGATTTGCCAGAAATTGCGTGGCCATGGAAGCAAACGGCCGGCTCATGGATATTTACAGTCAGTTGCAAGAAGATGCCGGCATCCGCTTTATCACGCCAAAGGATCCGGAATCCTTGGATATCCTCCGGCACACAGCCGCTCACATCATGGCCCAGGCCGTGCTCCGGCTTTACCCGGATGCCCAGCCCACCATCGGCCCGGTGGTGGAAGACGGGTTTTATTATGATTTTGACATGGAGCCCATCTCTGAGGAGGATTTTCCCAAAATCGAAGCCGAGATGAAACAGATCATCAAGGAAAAGCTTCCGGTTCGCCGGCAGGAGGTCACCCGGGACCAGGCCATTGAGCACTACCGCCATGAGCCCTATAAGCGAGAGCTGATCGGCGAGCTGGCAGACGGCACCATTTCCTTTTACGTCCAGGGCGAGTTCACGGATCTGTGCCGGGGACCGCATCTTCCGCATACCGGATTTGTCAGGGCCTTTAAACTGCTGCGGGTCTCCGGGGCCTACTGGCGGGGAGATTCCGACCGACCGCAGCTTCAGCGGATTTATGGAACCGCGTTTTTTGACAAAAAAGATTTAAAGCAGTACCTGACGTTTCTCGAAGAGGCCAGAAAACGGGATCATCGCAAAATCGGCGCGGCCCTGGACCTGTTTTCCTTCCAAGAAGAGGCCCCGGGAATGCCTTTTTTTCAAGCGAACGGCATGGAGCTGTGGAACGCGCTGCTCGATTACTGGCGCCGGGAGCACCGGGCAGCCGGATACGTTGAAACCAAGACCCCGATTATCCTTCACCGGAGCCTGTGGGAGCAAAGCGGGCACTGGGAAAATTACCGGGAAAACATGTATACCCTGGTGGTGGATGAAACAGAGTCTGCCATCAAGCCCATGAATTGTCCCGGGGGCATGCTGTTGTTCAAACAAAAGCGCCATTCCTACCGGGATCTGCCCATCCGGTCCGCAGAAATCGGCCTGGTGCACCGCCACGAGCTTTCCGGCGTGCTCTCCGGCCTGTTTCGGGTGCGGGCCTTTCACCAGGATGATGCCCACATTTTCATGACCCCGGAGATGATCGAGCCGGAAATCCTCGGGATTTTACAGCTGGTCCGGCGCATGTATGCCACATTCGGGCTTGGATTTCACCTGGAGCTGTCGACCCGGCCGGAAAAATCCATTGGCACCGACGCCCAATGGGAGCAGGCCACCGGCGGACTGACCGCCGCGCTGGATGCATACGGGGCCGATTATAAAATCAATGAGGGCGACGGGGCCTTTTACGGGCCCAAGATCGATATCCACATCAAGGACGCCATCGGCCGGACCTGGCAGTGCGGTACCATCCAGCTGGATATGTCTTTGCCCGAGCGCTTTGATCTGGCCTATGTGGGCCGGGACAATGAAAAACACCGGCCCGTGATGATCCACCGGGTGGTTTTCGGATCAATTGAGCGGTTTCTGGGAATTTTGATTGAGCATTTTGCCGGAAAATTCCCCCTGTGGCTGGCCCCGGTCCAGGCGGTGATTTTACCCATCAATGACACCCTTGCCCCGTTTGCCAAAGAGATCTGCCAGCGGCTTTTTGAAGCCGGCCTGCGGGCATATGTGGATGACCGCACCGAAAGTCTCAACAAAAAGGTCAGGGAAGCGCAACTGGCCAAAATTCCCCTGATCCTCACCGTGGGCGACAAGGAAAAAAGCGCGGGCACCCTGGCGGTGCGCACATTGGACGGGGCCGTGCATCACGGCGCGCCGGTGGACGGTTTTATCTCCGCGGTCTGCGACAATGTCGCCCAACGCAGGCTCGACATGGAGGATCTCCTGTCGGGCCTGTAGAATTTTTGCAGGAAGAAAGCCCTGCGGCCGGCGTCGGCTTTTTCGCTCCTGACCGTTTTTGCGGATTGATCAAATGCCTTTGCCTAAAATTTACAAATCCGCCCTGCCTTGCTCAAACAGTTTGAAATCTTAATGCAAAAACGCTCAATGTCGCTTCAAAAGCCGACCCCGCCCTTGGGCTTCCTTGGAAGTGTTCCTGTCGGGCCAACCCACGTGACCGCGCATGAAAACAACGTTTTTAAGGCTTGAATGTGTTGCTTCGGACCCCCTTGGTGAAATTTTGCACAGCGTCGGCCATGATGCGGGCCCGGGGGTGGTTTGCGAGTCGCATTGAGCGCGCAAGCGGTCAGCAGGGAGCAAACCGCCACCGGGCGGCATCATGCGAAAATTATAGAACCAAGCACTGATGGTGCCATCAAGCACTAACAGCAACTTTCTTGCGCAATATTTAAAAACAAAAACCGGGAGCCTTTATTTGAAAAAGACTCCCGGTTTGATATTTGTGCTGATATTTTTTGGGTTTTTACGCGCCGTACATGGCCACGTTTTTCAGATCCTCTCCGAGATATTCCCGTTCATTTTCTCCGAGAATGCCCAGAGACAGACAGATCAGGGTCCACAGGTGAACTGTCTGCCAGGGATGGTGCCGGACTTCGCTCAAGTCATGGACCTGGGCGTGGCAGTTGTGGCACGGGGTGATGCAGTAGCCCGCCCCGGTTGCCAGTATCTGGTTGGCTTTTGCCTCGCCGTACTTGCGCCGCTCCTCCGGATACCCGGACTGCAGAAAGCCACCGCCGCCGCCGCAGCAATAGTTATTGGAACGATTGGGGCTCATGTCGATGAAATTTTCCTCACCCACCACGTTTTTGACCACGTAGCGAAGGTCTTCGGCCACCGGGTCGCCAAAGGATTTGCGAACAAGCTGGCACGGGTCCTGAACCGTGAATTTGACCTTGAGGTCCTTGTTCCAGTCAGGGGTCACCTTGAGCTTGCCCTCGCGGATCCACTGGGCGTAGAGCTGGATGATGCTCTGGATTTCAAAGTTTTGGGGGATATTGAATTTTTTCAGTCCGGCCCGGACTGCGAAAAGTTCGTGCCCTCATTCGGTGTTGAGCCAGACCTTGCAGCCAAGATCCTCCACCGCCTTGGCCTTGACCTCCACAATATGTTTCCACGACTCGTCATCGGCCATGAACATGCAGTAATTCTCAGCCGCCCATCCCTTGGTGCCGTAGGTCCAGTCCGCGCCCACCAGGTGCAGGATCTTCCACAGGGGCACCATCTCATCAGGCTCGGTTACTGGCTCACGGGAGTTCTGGTTGAGAAAGTAATAGGCGCCCTGCTTGTTCACCGGTGCTTCCATGTCTTTGAATTCGGGCTGGGCCTCCCTGTATTCCTCAAGCACGTCCTCGACCACGAACTCAAAATCTTCTTCTGTGGCGCCCATGGCGCTGCAGGTGTCATTTCGCAGGGCCATGTCGCAGGAGCCGAGAATACCCTTTGGCCGCTGGTCCCGGGGCCAGCTCTGGCGTGCGTAAAACACAAGCTGCGGGATGTTGATCTGCATGGGGCAGACGTAAATGCAGCGCTGGCACATGGTGCAGTGCCAGACCCAGGGGCTCTGCTGAATTTCTTCATCCATGCCAAGGGCTGCCATGCGCAGAAACTTGCGCGCATCCATGCCGCCGATACCTGTTGCCGGACACCCCGAGGAGCATGCGCCGCAGGTCAGGCACAGATCCAGGTTGCCGCCTTCGGGCAGCAGGTTTTTGACCTTGTCGATAAAAGTGCTTGAGCGCTTTGTCCCAAGCTTGATTGCAGGTTCTCCCATACAATACCCTCCGTTGATGCCCGGTGCGGGCTCGGCTTTTGCCTGCGGGCCCGGGCATTGATTTATGATGATGATATCACATGCCGTATGCCGACAGTTGGTTGAAGGTTGACATTGATTGACTATAATCATTTGCAACCCAAAACAAAAGCCTTGGGTTGCAAAAATGAAACCAAATTTTTTCCTGCCACAAACAAGCCGGTAAAGTCAAGAACAATCGCAGGGTTGCATCAGGTATCTGAAATTCGGCTTTCTCGCATTGACATGGGTGCATCTGTGGCTTACGATAAATCGATTTCAAGGGGGTAAAATGGGATTGAAGCGATGGTGCAGGCGGCTGTCGTGTTTGTGCCTGGTCATATGGCTTGTTTTCGCCGGGGCCGCTGCCGGCGCACAGAACACGGCCTCAGAGGGGCACCCCGAGGGAGAAATATTTTTATACTTTGTTGATTCTGAGGCCGGATATCTTGCAGGCGAACCCCGGAATATGGATTTTTCCGATGAGCGCAGGGATTCGGGCCAATTTTATACCCGCATTGTAGAAGAACTGATCAGCGGTCCGAAAACAAGGCTTGAGGCTCCATTGCCGGCGCAAACCGATGTACGGGCGGTGTATGCCGGTGCTGCTGGGGTGGCTTACGTTGATTTGTCGGCAGAAGCGGCGGATTTGCACACAAAAGGCGTGCGCAGCGAACTGCTGAGCGTCTACAGCATTGTCAATACACTGATACTCAATTCCAACGGCATCCAGGCGGTCCAGATCCTGATAGAGGGCAGCCCGGTTCAAACCCTGGCCGGGCACGTGGATATCCGTTTGCCGCTAAACGCGCAGATGTTGCTGGTGAGATGAAAAAAATCGGACAAATAAGAAATATCGGCATTATCGCCCATATTGATGCAGGCAAGACCACGGTCACCGAGCGGGTCCTGTTTTACACGGGCCGGTCTCACAAAATCGGCGAGGTCCACGACGGCGAAGCCGTGATGGACTGGATGCCCGATGAGCAGGAGCGGGGCATCACCATTACCTCAGCGGTGACCACCTGCCAGTGGGACAAATGCGACATCCAGATTATTGACACCCCGGGGCACGTGGATTTCACCATTGAGGTGGAGCGCTCACTGCGCGTGCTCGACGGCGCCGTTGGCGTGTTTTGCGCCGTGGGCGGTGTGGAGCCCCAGTCTGAAACCGTCTGGCATCAGGCAGACGATTATCTGGTGCCAAAGATCGCCTTTGTCAATAAGATGGACCGGGTGGGAGCGGATTATTTCCGGACCATCGATATGATGAAAGAACGCCTGCATGCCCGCCCCCTGGTGCTTCAACTGCCCGTTGGCAGCGAGGACGGGTTTCGGGGGGTTATTGATTTACTGCACATGCGCCAAATGGTCTGGGAGACCGGCGGGCCGGAAATGCCGTTTGTCACCGGCGAAATCGACCCGGATCTGCTGGAAACAGCCCAACAGTACCGCGAAAAACTCATCGAGACCGTGGCTGAAACCGACGATGCCATCATGGAGGCCTACCTGGAAGAAGCCGATATACCGGTTCAGAACCTGGTGGCCGCCATCCGGAAAGCCACCATCGGTCTGCACCTGGTGCCGGTGCTCTGCGGTTCGGCTTTGAAAAACAAGGGAATCCAGCCATTGCTCGATGCGGTGGTCAATTACCTGCCCAGCCCCCTGGAAGCTCCGCCCATTCAGGGCACAATGCCCGACACCGGGGAAAAAGTTGCCTTTGAGGCAAAGCCCAAGGGGCCCACGGTGGCCCTTATTTTCAAGGTTTCCATGATCGAGGGCCGAAAGCTGTCCTATGTGCGGGTTTATTCCGGCAGCATCAAGGCCGGCGCAGAGATCTACAATTCCATCCGGGAGAAATCGGAAAAAATTTCCCGGATTTTAAAGATGCATGCCAACAAGCGAGAGCGCTTAGACGAGGCCGGCCCGGGTGCCATTGTGGGCGTGGTGGGGCTAAAGGACTCCTCCACCGGCGAGACGCTCTGCGACAGGGACAATCCGGTCCTGCTGGAACAGATGAAATTCACCAAGCCGGTGATCTCCATTTCCATTGAGCCCAAAACCCATGATGATCAGGAAAAACTGCCCCAGGTGCTTGAAAAGCTCATGGCCGAAGATCCCACCCTGCATGTCAAACAGGACGAGGACACGGGCCAGACCCTTTTGTCCGGCATGGGCGAACTGCACCTGGATGTGATTATCAGCCGGATGCGGCGCGAGTACAAGACAAACGTCAATGTGGGCAAACCCCAGGTGGTCTACCGGGAAACCATCGCAAAGCAGGCATCCGGCCATGGTGTGTTTGACCGGGAGGTGGCCGGCCAGCGGCATTTTGCCGAAGTCGCGCTCACAGCCCGGCCCCTTTCCCGCGGCAGCGGGGTGAGCTTTGCCGCAGAGGTTTCAGAGGATATCATCCCCGCCCAGTTTATCCCGGCGGTTGAAAAAGGCGTTCGTGAAGCCATGGAATACGGAGAGCTGATGGGATATCCGGTGGTGGACCTGGAAGTGAAAATCACCGGCGGGGCGTTTCGCGAATCGCTGGGATCTTCTCTGGCCTATTCTGTTGCCGCCTCCATGGCCTGCCGGGAAATGTTTGCCGCAGCTGATCCTTACCTGCTCGAACCCATAATGAACGTGGAGGTCTACGTTCCGGAATCGTTTATGGGCGAGGTGATCGGGGATTTAAATTCCCGGGGGGGCAAGATCGAATCCATTGCCGCAAAGGGCGACAACCAGATCATCACCGCCATCGCCCCTCTTTCAAAGATGTTTGGCTATACCACGGCCCTGCGCTCGGCCTCCCAGGGCAGAGGCACCTTTACCATGAAATTTTCCCATTTTGACCGGATGTAGGCCGGGTCTCAAACACGCCGGCACCAGCCTGCCCGGAAAAGTAAAAATCCCGGTAAGGGCTGTTTTCGTCTGTTTCCTCCTCTTTTTCCGGCATTTTTTTGGTTTCTGCCAGTTCCTTGTGGATTTTTTCTGCAAGGGTTTGGCTTCCGGTTTTGTCCAGGGCCCGGTTAAAATGGAATCTCGCATTTTCTGCATCCCCGGTTTTCCGGTAATAGCGGCCCAGGTAATAATGGGCCTTATCCAGACGGTTTTGTTCCCCGTAGCAATTGCCCAGAAAGTAAAGTGTTCGTTCATGATCCGGAAAATTTTGATTGATTTCCTTGAAGGCGGCAATGGCTTTATCAAAATCGCCCCGGCTCATGTGGCTGCGGCCCAGGTAAAACAGCCCGTCAGGCCCGTAGCGGGAAATGTTGTCAATTCCGGAAAGGGTGTGGATGGCTTTTTCATGTTTTCCGGAAAGAAAAAGAATCCGTCCCAGGTCAATGGCCATGAAAGAATCATCCGGCCGTCGGGCGATACTCTTTTTTATGGCCTCCAGGGCGGATTCGGGCTGGCCGCTTTCGGCCAGAGCCAGGGCCAGTCCGTATAGGGCGGCCTGATCTTCAGGATTTTTTTCAAGCTGCTGGCGGAAATGCTTGACAGCCCGGCCGGACTGCCCGTAAAGGGCTTTGAGCCGGGCGCGGGTGCGCTGGAATGCAAAACTGTCAGAAGGTTTGGACTCCGGGCGGTGCATCAGCATGTTTTCCAGGTTGGTCAGCCGTTGACGGGTGGCCGGATGGGTTTTGAGATAAGTGGGGACCTGCTCTTCTCCGTACCATTCCCGATCACGGATTTTGCGCAGGGCCTCCCGGAGGCCGTAGAGGTCATAGTCGGCTGCAAGCAGATACTGGCGGCCCAGAAAATCGGCTTCCAGTTCGTTTTCCCGGGTATAGGCCAGAATCATGCTCTGGCCGGCGGCCAGCGAGCCCATGGAAAGGGCACTGCCCACCGCCGAAGCCCCGCCCAGGCCAACGAGGATGCCGGCAATCATTCCGGCCATGGACAGGATCTGGCTTTTTTTGGATTTTTCAATCATGTCGGATATGTGCCGGGCCGAGACATGGGCGATTTCATGGGCCACGATTCCGGCCAGTTCGCTTTCGGTGTCCATGGTTTCAAACAGCCCGGAAAATATAAAGATATTTCCGGCCGGGCCGGCAAATGCATTGACCGTGTCCTGGCTGATCACATGGAACTTGTAGTCAAAGGGCTGGGGCGGCAGGTTTTCGAGAATGCGCCCGCCCAGGTCATTGATATATTCGTGGATGATAAAATCATCGATTACATGGTAATGCTTGTGAATCGTTTCAAGGAATTCTTCCGCCAGTTCCTTTTCCTCCTTGACGGTCATGGCATCGGCTGTGGAGCCAGCGGGCCACAGCAGCAGACATAATGTCAGCAACAGGGCGATGGCTTGCTCGATTCGTTTCATGGCTTGCTCCCGGATATATCTTCGGATTTCTCTTCTTGGGATCTGTATCCTTGATGGTTTCGTAAAAAGCTTTTTACCGCGTCCGCTGTTGTTGCAGGAAGGAAGCCCTGCGGCCGGGGTCAGTTTTTTCGCTCCTGACCGTTTACGGATTCAGCCAATGCCTTCGCTTAAAAT
>Ga0182239_1000014_pt1 | contig 72417 bp, 65 predicted proteins | sample hydfrate6_PW_210_FD_132456 | JGI IMG/M metagenome (GOLD analysis project Ga0182239, IMG submission 132456) | Subsurface microbial communities from deep shales in Texas, USA - hydraulic fracturing test 6_PW_210 | ecosystem: Environmental > Aquatic > Deep subsurface > Shale gas/oil reservoir >... | reverse complement strand
TCGCTCCTGAGCCTTTTTGCGGATTCAGCCGATGCCTTCGCCGAAATTTCAAAAACTCGGCCTTACGGCCTCAGACAGTTTGAAATTTTCCGGCTCCGGCCTCGGCTGAATTTTCCCGCAAAAATTCTCAATGTCGCTTCAAAAACCCGCCCCCGCCCTTAGGGCTTCCTTGGGGGAGCTATTCCGAATTCAACAGCTCTGCAAAAAAACATTGAAAACACCCTTTCAAATCTACCAACCTCAGACCGATATTCAAAAATATTTGCTGGCGCATATTTCCAGTGCTTTGGCCATGGGGCGGGGCGGGGGTGGTTTGTTTGGCTGCATTGGCGCGGTTTCGGCATAAGATCGGACAGGGGCTTTGGCGACCGGAATTTTAAACTGTCTGAGGGCGATCAGCCCGAGTTTTTAAAATTCCCGCCAAAGCCCCGGGACGATCGCCGAAACCCCGCCGCAGACAAACAAACCGCACCCGACCCGTCACATGCGAAAACCCGCGCAAGCTGCTTACGCCTTGGTTATAGCCCTGATGGTGCCGATGCTGTCGTTCTCGCGCCTCGTCAGGCTTCCTGGATTTTTACCCGGCCATGTCAAACTGCCGGGTTGCACACAGCATGAATGTGCATTATACAAAGACTTTTGCACTGCATCGGCATACTGAGGCCGCGCGGCAGCAACGGATTGTCAAGGAAGCCCAAGGTCGGGGTCTGGTTTTTGAAGCGACATTGAGCGTTTACGGAAAAATTCATCAAATGCCGGAGCGTAATAATTTCAAACTGTTTGAGGCCGACAGGCCGAGTTTTTGAAATTTTAGCGAAGGCGTTTGATGAATCCGTAAACGGTCAGGAGCGAAAAAACCAAAGCCCGGCCGCAGGGCTTCCTTCCTGACACCTGACAAATATCGGACAATGCAAGAAGCTTTCAAGGAGTATTGAAAAATGGCCCAGATCAACAGCCCCATGGACGTGTTTAAGCTCACCGACGGCTCCAACTGCCGGGCGTGTAATGAAAAAACCTGCATGGCTTTTGGCGTGGCCGTGTTCAAGGGAAGAAAAACCCTGGACCAGTGCCCGAAAATCGCCCCTGAAGTGCTGGCCCAATACCAGGACGCCACAGAGCGGCCCGACACCATTGACGAATTCATGGATCAAGCCGTGTTAGAACTGCAGGAACAAATCCCGGACATTGACCTGGCCGATGCCGCTCAGCGGACCAACGGCGAGTTTGACGGGCAAAAACTGACCCTGCGGGTCATGGGAAAAGCATTCTCCGTGGACACAGCCGGCAACCTGTCTGCCGACATCCACCTTAATGCCTGGGTGGCCATGCCGTTTCTCAATCACGTGCTGCACAGCAAGGGCGTGGCTGTCACCGGCGAGTGGATCACCTTCCGGGAACTGGAAGGCGGTCCGGAGCGGTACAACCATTTTCAGCAAAACTGTGAAAAACCCTTAAAACACCTGGCAGGCACCTATACGGCCCTGTTTTCAGACATGCTCGACGTGTTTGCCGGCCGCCGGGTGCAGGCCCATATTGACGCAGATATTTCCGTGGTGCTCCACCCCCTGCCCCTTTTGCCCGTGATGGTCTGCTACTGGCAGCCCGAGGAAGGCATGGGATCGAGTCTTCATCTGTTTTTTGACAAAAGCGCGGACCAGCAACTGGATGCCGAATCCATCTACACCCTGCTGGCCGGCATGGTCAAAATGTTTGAAAAAATCGCAGCGCGCAACCACTCAGGGCACCCATGACGCACCGGCACCAACCCCGCCGCCGGCCTCCGGAGGCCGGGCGAACTTGAGATAAGGCACGATCTTTCGGTTTTTCTCCCCGCCGGTGCCGTCATAGGTGATCGACACCACGGGCACACCGGTTTGCGCCTCAATGGTTTTGGCCATGGCCTCGGTGATCAGAGACGGGCAGCAAAACGCCGGCGAGGTCTGCACAAACAGGGCCACCTCGGGATGGTGGCGGCAGATGTAGTAAATTTTTAGGATATTGTCCATGGACTCGCCCGTGTTTTCGCCCACCATGCCGAATTGGGCCAGGATCTTTTCAGGGGCCACGTCATAGACCGGCTCAGGCTCTTTTAAGACCTTCTGGAAATGCCGGAAATAGGTTTTTTCCCGGTATACCATGGTGGCCAGCAGCCCCCGGTTGACCAGAAGGCTCGCAAACCGGCCCTCTGTGAACCATTTCTTGAAATAAGCCGGTGCGATCATCTTGGCATAATCAGTATACGGCGTGGTCAGAGCCTCCCCCCCGCAGGCCTCGATCAGGGAGATCAGGTCCTGGTTAAACACAGGATTGTCCCTGGCATAGAGGTCCCCGAAAATGGCCACCTTGGGCCGGCTGCCGGCAACGGTTTCAATGTGTTCAAACCGCTTGACAGTCTCAATAACGGCCGTTTCCTTGTCCTGCAGTCCCAGGAAAGCTTTTTCAAGGGTCCGGATGCCGGCTTCCACCGCCCGGTCCGCAGCCCCGGGATTTTTTTCATAGGGCCGGGTGCGGCAGGCCATGCGCCGCAGCAGACCGCCGAACATAAAGGCGAAATAGGCATTTGTGGCCGCCCGAAGAGATACGTCCGAAAATGATATCTCACCGGCATACACTTCCGCCCCGGCCATATCCCTGCCAAAAGACGATATCATCTCCTTTATCTTGTAAGGATAAAGCCGAATATTGCAGGGTACTTCCGAGTATCCCATCCAGAGCACCGTATTGGCCGGGTCCAGATCATTCTCAGTTACATAGTCCACAAATTCCTGGGCCATGACATTGATGGGGATGCACTGGCCGCTGTTTAACTGCATGCTGCGCCGGATTGCATCCGGGGTTTCGGTGACCGCCCTGGCATCAATGCCTTCCCGCCGAAGATTGGCCGCCAGCAAGCGGCAGGTGATCGGGTCCCAGCTGGGCAGAACCACTGTTTTTCCCTGCATTCCCGAAGAGTTGGCCGGATTGATGCGGCCGGCATCGCTTTTCTGGGGCTGCCCGGAGTGGAAATGATTGTCAAAAGCCCGCACAGCTGCTTCAATTCGGGTTTCATAGCCCACACTCGATCCGTGCTCGTCAAGCTCCAGGATCAAATAGGGCTTGTTTGCCCCTTCCATCAGGGACTGGAACACATCCCGCACAAACGAATCCGGTGAACACTTAAACGAAGTCATTAAAACCGGATACAGGCCCGGGGTCTCAGCCACGACCTTTGCCGCCTTGATGATGTCTGCGGCATAATTCCAGTGCAGTTCCTCCAGAAACCCGGCAATTTCAGAAAAATCGCCGTGTTCCAGATCCAGCATGTCCTGGAAAAACCCCTTGACCCCCAGGGCTACGAAAATTTTCGGAATGTTTTTGTTCATGGCCGGGTCCAGCACAGTGTAGGGCCGGCCCAGAAACATCACGGCAATATCCCGGGAGGGGGAAAACCGCTGTTCAAAAACCTGCCGCCATTTTTCAACACCCGCCTGATGACGGCTCCGGGCCCGTTCATAGGCGCGGATGATCTCAAAGAACCCGAGTTCCGGATTCATCCGCCGCACGGCCCGGTAAAGGGCCAGGCGGGTGTGAAATGGATTGTACAAAGACCGGATCACCGGGGAAACAATACGGTTTTGCCCGGAGTCGTCCAGGGCCGCGGTCAGGGCCGGGCCAAACTGGGAGTAATAGCAGTACTGGCGCCGGGCGGAGCCGTCTTTTTCCCGCTCTTCCAGATAATGGGGCAGAAAAACGAAATCGCTTTTCTCCAGCAAATAATCCACGTGTCCGTGCAGGGCTGTTATGGGCGCGCAAAATTCCGCTCCGGCGCGCGCCTTTCCCCGTGCCAGCACATCAGCGCTTTTGGGCGCGGTGTAGGTGCGCATGCCGAGCTGATGAAAAAAATCAATCCACAAGGAAACATCTTCATGCATATACAGGGCCGCGGGAATGCCCACAGTCAGGCCCGCCTGTGCGGGTGCGGCCACATCCGGGGCAAAAACCCGGCCACGGGTCTTAACAAGGTCAAATCCGGCCCGGTTGTTGTCCACAAAATGCCGGGTATCATAGTCCCGGCCGCATAAAAACCCGAATGCCACGGGGCCGTCTGCCATGTCGGCGATGGTGAGCTTGCAGTGATTGGGACAAAGATCGCAGATCTCGGACCGAACCGGAATTTCGGCCTTATGCAGGCCCAGGCCCCGAAATGTGCTCTGCGACAGGCCTTCATCTGCCAGGTAAAGGGCCACGCCCATGGCACCGGTGAGATGGCAGAACTCGGAGACGTAAACCGGCCGGCCCAGGCGCTGCTCAAAGGCGGCCACCAGGGAACGGTTTTTGGCAGTGGCGCCCTGAAAGCAGACGTTTTCGCCAATGCCGGCCTCCACTGCCACTTTGGTGAGATAATTTTCCCGTACCGAGTGCAGGGCCGCGGCCAGCACTTCTCTTACCTCATAGCCCAGGCTCAGGTAGTAATTGATATCCCGCTCCATGAAAACCGTGCACCGATCGCTTGCCACCGGAGCGGCCACGTTTTGGGTCAGTCGCGCATAATCGGCCAGGTCCACACCGAGCTTTTCAGCCTGTTCCTCCAGGAAGCTTCCCGTGCCGGCCGCACACACCGTGTTCATGATCGAAAATGTCACCCTGCCGTTTTTCAGGGTGGTGAACTTGGAATCCTGGCCGCCGATTTCAATGATGGTGTCCACATCCGCGTTGAGCTCCCGTGCGGCACGGGCATGGGCCGTAATCTCGTCAAGAATCCGGTCGGCACCGGCAATCCGGCCCACGAACTTTCGGCCCGAGCCCGTGGTACCGGCACCGGCAATGCACAAATCCAGATCTTTTTTGACAACCAGATCATCCATGGCCTCCAGCACGCTGCACAGGGCGGCCACGGGCCGGCCGGCGGTGCGGGTGTAGAATCCGGCGACAACCTGTTTTTCCGGTGTCAGCCAAACCGCCTTGGTGCTGGTGGAGCCGATATCCATGCCAAGATACACCTGCTGCCGGATTTCCGGTTCCAGCCGGGCGTATATGTCGACTTCCACGTTGCTGGCAAAATCCTGGCTGCCGGATTTGTAGATATAGGCCTCCAGGGATTGGAAATCCGGATATCGGGAATGCTCCAATACCAGGGGCGGATGACCGTATGTACGCTTAAAGTCAGCCTGCCGCACCACCGGCCTTGGGGCCCGGAAGGCAGCAGCCTTTTTTGATTTTTTCCCGGTCCGGTTTTCCTCGATCCAGGACAGGGCTGTTCCCACGGCCCCGTAAAGAGGCGCCATTTCATCCACAGCCAGCTGCATTCCCGTCATTTCGCTGATGTGATGGATCACTGCGGGATTGCGGGCCACACCCCCGCAAAAAATCAACGGGGTATTGGGGGTTTCATGCTTGAACACCGTGTCCACGATATTTCTGGCCAGACCCCGGCACAGCCCGTCGCAAATTTCCGCCAGACTGTAGCCCTCCTGCTGGGCATGAATCAAATCGGTTTTGGCAAAGACCGCACATCGGGATGCGATTTTGGGAATGGCACCGTTATTGTCCGCAGCAATCCGGGCCAGCTCCGAGATGCCGGACAGATTGAGCCGTCCGGACTGCTGATCCAGAAAACTGCCGGTTCCTGCAGCACACGAGGTATTGGTCTCCAGGCCGGCATACCCCCCGTGTTTGTCAAAGCGCATAAGGGAAAATTTTTCACCCCCCACATGGAGTATGGCCCCGATTTTGTCGTGAAAAAAACCGGCTGCGGCAATCACCGCCACCCGGTCATCACAGCGCCAGTCCCCGTCAATGATCTGTGGTGTGGAGTGAGTGAGGCAGACAGCCGCCAGTCGGCCGAGATCCACGCTTGCCAGCATCTTTTCAAGGGTGGCGGCGATCTGGCCGTGATGAAAGCGGTAATCCGAGTGCAGAATTTCCCTGTCCGGCGTCAGAACCGCCAGGCCTGCACTGACCGATCCGGCATCCAATCCCAGTACCAGGGGTGTCATGTTTGGGTTTTCCGTGTCCTGCATAGTCATTGTCATGGTTTTACTTCTCTGATTTGTGTGTTTTTTTCAATCACAAGCTCCGGGCTGCGATGGTAACCAATGCGCACACCCCGTATCCGGACCTGCGCCGGAGCTTGCGGCGCAAGAGCCTTGTCGCGAAAATATAGCCGGATCTGCCGCTGATTGCCATAGTAAAAATGCCCGTTGGCATACCGGCCGGTATAAGCTTCGATGACCTCGTTTTCCAGTTTTGGATCGGAAAAATCCGCGTCCGGATCTGAAATATACAGAGAACCAACCGGGGCAATGCCCGGACGTGGACGAACCTTTTTGACATCCGTGATCTCCAGGTTGCCGTGAAAACGTTTCAACCGGGTGACAACCAGATCATAATACCGGCCTTTGTCCAGATCGGCTGCCGCCTTATACACATAAACAGGCCGGCCGCCGGGCTGCTTGATCACGGCATTATCGCCGTGGCGGTAAATCACGGCACAATTTTTCAGCTCAAGGCGCACCGCCCCGGCTTTGACATCATACAAATCGGCTATTTCGGCTTTTTCCGAACTCTTGGCAGGGCTTGTGGCCTCCGGCCGGAAAACAAAGGGCCCGGTCTGCAGACAGGCATATACCGGGAGATGATCCGAATACCCGCGCCCCAGATGCCGGCCCCGGCCCCGGTCCGCCCGCTGCCAGCGCCGGATGCGATGCCGGTCAAACAGATAGCCCGGATCAAAACGGTCAAATGAATTGTCCAGGTAGGAAATGCCGTGATCGTCATAGAGAGCCGCAGGCAGCAAAATGGCATCCGGACTCTGGGGACGGCCGAAAAACCGCGCTGACCAGCGCCGGTCACCGGGCAGCTCCAGCCACAGATTGTAATGCAGGCTTTGCGCCGGTGCTCTGATCAGCTGCGGTTCATCCACGGCCGCGCCCTGAAAACGGGTATTTAAAACATGCTGCAGCCCGGTTTTTCCGCCCGTGTCATTGAACGCCGGCCGGTGACGGATGGTTTCATGCTCATTGTAATTGGTGTTAAAATCCCCGATAAGCACATAATCGGTTTTTTCCGGCAGCTTTTTCACAGCCTCGGCCAGGGCCCGGGCGCTGGCCAGCCTGCGGCTTTCCGGCCCGCTTTTGGATTTCCAGTGATTGACAAAAACAATCAGCCGATTTCCCGAGATATCGATGTCCGCCCGGAGAATACTCCGGCCGGAGCCTTTTTCAGCAACTATTTCCGATGAATCCAAAATAGCAAACCTTGACAGCAGGGCGCACCTGACTGTGGCATCACGGGCATCGGCAATGGCAAAGTAAGGATAGGCGCTGCCCTTCTGCGCCAGGCGCCGCCGAAGTTTTTCAAGGGCGGTCAAAGACTCCACTTCCTGCAGGCCGATAATATCGGCGTTAAGATCATGGATCACCCGGGCCAAATGATCCACCTTGGTTTCCATCATATCCCTGTCCCAGCCAAGCCCACCGCCCGGAATATAGCCGGGATATTCCGTGCCGTCATGTTTGAGGTCAAAAAGATTTTCCAGATTATAGGTGGCGATTTTGATGCACCCGCCCCAGGAGGCAGCCGGCAACGCCAGGCAGAGCAGCACTGCCGCCAAAATAAATGATTTCCAGGTGTTGAATGGCTTTGTAAAGGGTATCAAGGGCATTTCCCACTTCCGCCTGCAGGTGCCGGCATTGCAAAAAACACCCCAATTTCCTGTTTTTTTATTGACATTCAATATATCTCCCGTTAATCAAAATAGTTATAATAAAATAAACAAATGCCGTCAAGCAACACATTCTGACATCCCATGGCTGCCGCATGCAGCCGCCCTCTTTTGGATACGGACCGCTTATGGACAAGGTACTCATTGTCGAAAACCACCGCAGCACGCTGGAGCAGATTCGGGCCGGATTCAGGGATCTGCATCACTTTGAACTGCTCACAGCCGGCTCAGTCAAAACCGCCACAGACATCCTGGCCTCCACCCGGATTGCCGTCCTGGCCACCGGCATCCACCTGCCCCAGGGCGACGGGCTGGATCTGCTGGGACTGATGACCCGGAGATATCCCTCCATCCCCTGTATTGTCATTCTGGAAAAAGATGACCCCAAGCCCTGGTTTATTGACCGAACAGGCCATACCGGGGTTCTGTATTACCTGAAAAAGCCCTTTTCCTTCGGCAGGCTGGCCTCGGCTATTTTTGTGGGCTTAAACCTCCGTGACGAAGGCCAGACCCGAAACGGCATGACCATGACCAATTTCCTGCCATTGCTGGCCATTGCCCGCAAAACCTGCAAAATGGATATAAAGTCAGGCAACCGGCAAAAAGGGATCTGTTACCTGGAAAAGGGACGACTGCTCAATGCCCGGACCGCGGAACTCGAAGGGGACGCGGCAGCAAAACAGATCGCCGAATGGCGGGGTATCCATCTATCATTCGCCCCGCTGGCTGAAAAAGACCGGCAGGCGCAAACCAACATTGACCTGATGACCCTGGCCAAGGCCACCTGGGAAAAAGGGGCCCGGCCGGCGGACGACTCTCCGGCATCCTCGGCCTATGAATCGCGCGCAGGGACCCGGATCGGATCAAAGCTCGAAGATGCCCTGCACAAACACACGGGCATTCTTCGCTCTGCCAAAGGCTACAAGGGACTGGCCATTGTCAGCAGCACCGGCGAAGTCCTTGCCAATGACACATCCTATCGGGCTGACATTGATTTCAGCGCCATTTCCAAGATGGCCAATCAGATGTATACGGACTGCTCCCGGCATTTGAGCCGGAAGGGACTGGGCCGTTGCCGAGGCCTGACCCTGCACACGGAACAGGGAATTCTGCTGGTGCACAACACGGATATGTACACAAGCGGCAATTACCGTTTTTTGGCGTTGATGGCAGAAGACGGCAACTGCTTTTTTATCCAGACGCAGCTAAAAACCATCATCCCCAAAATTCTTTCCGAAGTGGCCTTGCCCGGGGGAAGGGAAAGCAAGGGATTGTCCGCCAAAAAACCTTTTTGAACAATAATGAAAGCCTTCCGGCCAATTTTTGGCAACCAGCGTCCCGGAGCGGCGGACAGACCGGCCGAGTGCCCGGAGAATCATCCATTTCCTCCGGATCTTACGGTCCATTGGAGCCAAAAAAGTTCTTGACTGCCCGGGAAGCAGTTGTTAGTATGCGTGAGCTTTAAAGGGATACAATCACTATGACGCCCAAAAAATTTTTTAACTTCAACAACAACCGACCGTGGGCTCAGCATTTGCAGATTGTTGTCCAGCTCGGGCTTACCATGGTCGGCTGCATTGTTTTCTGTTTGTTTGTGGGACGTTTTCTGGATAACTGGCTGGGGACGAAAGGAATTTTTACCATTCTTTTTATCCTCTTTGGCATTGTGGGCGGCGGTGTGGTTGTCTACCGTCAGATCATGGAAGTAACAGACCCGGATTCTTCAAAAGAAGAAAACGAGCACAAAGACAGCAGAGGATAACGGCAGTTTGGAACCACAGGAACAAATTCGGCAGGTGCAGAAAAAATACTGCTCGATCGCAATGCTCGTTGCGGTTTCTGTAGCTGTTGTACTTGTTCTGGCCGGTCATAAACCCGTTGGAAAGGGCTTGGTTCTCGGAACCGTCTTTAGCTCCCTTAATTTCATCCTCATGGGCGAAACCCTGCCCAAAAGAATCTCCGGCTCCCGCCGGCGCGCTTCTGTTGCTTCAGGCATATCGATTTTTATCCGGTACGTCCTGCTGGCCGCACCTCTGATCATTGCAATCAAATACTCTGCGTTTAACATAGCGGCAACCGTTGTGGGCCTGTTTATGATACAGATCATGATACTGGCCACACAGGGCATATATGCATCAACCCGCAAAAACCTGGATTATTGACGCGATATGGAAGAACTCGGGAAAATAAATCAGCTCATTGTTACCGTGTCCGACTACAAGATGACGTTTAACCTTGACATCATGGCCATGACATGGCTGGTCATCATCGGGCTTCTGATCTTCGGTTATTTTGCTGCGCGAAAGCAGCAGATGATCCCGGGGGCTTTGCAGACCATTGGGGAGACTTTTGTGTTTCAGTTTTACTCCCTGACTGAAGATGCCCTGGGCGAAGATATGGCCAAAACCTACGGGCCCATGATCATTGCCCTGTTCATGTTTTTGCTCTTTTGCAACTGGATCGGACTCTTCCCTCACCTTCACGAGCCCACAAACGATTTGAACACGCCTTTGAGCCTTGGCATAATGGGGTTTGTCATTGCCCATTATGCCGGCATCCGGCATAAAGGTTTTAAAAATTACATCAAGGCTTATTTTGATCCGATTTTTTTCATGGCGCCGCTAAACATCATCGGGGAAATGTCTAAGGTTATATCCATCTCATTTCGTCTTTTCGGCAATATCATGGGCGGAACCATAATCATTCTTGTGGTATCCCACCTGGTATACAGTCTGGTGTTGCCCCCATTTCTCAATGCGTTTTTCGTTATTTTCATCGGCGCGATACAGGCATTTGTATTTACAATGCTCACCTTGGTCTACATAGCAGTACAGGTGAATTGATCATGACAATCGATATTGATTCCTGGGTAAGAGTTGCAGCTTTCGCCGGAGCGGCGTTTTCCATGGGCTTAGGAGCCATAGGAGCGGCCATAGGCGAAGGGTTTGCCGCTGGCAAGGCCAACGAAGCCACATCACGCAATCCTGTTTATTCGGGTGAAATATTTAAAATGATGCTCGTGGGCCAGGCTGTGGCGGAAACAGCGGCCATTTTCGCCCTGGTCATTGCAGTGCTGTTGCTCTTTGCCGTGGGCGGAACCATATCCATGATTACCGCCGCCGGGCTTCTGGGGGCCGGACTTTCCATGGGCTTTGGTGCCATCGGATCCGGAATAGGCTCCGGCTTTCCCGCCGGAGAAGCATGCAGCGGACTTGCCCTTCAGCCTGAGATGAACCGCAGCATTACAACCACCATGCTCATAGGATCGGCTGTTAGCCAGACGCCGGCTATTTTTGCAATGGTGGTGGCGTTTATGCTCATGTTCATAGACTTCTCAGCCTCCAGTCCCCATATGATATCAGCTCTTCTGGCAGCAGGCATGTGCATGGGATTCGGGGCCGTTGGATCAGGAATAGGTTCGGGCTATCCCGCGGGCTCGGCATGTGCGGGCATGGCCCGACAGCCGGCCATGTCTAGCCGCCTTACAACCAACATGCTTATCGGAGCTGCAGTCAGCCAGACACCGGCTATTTTTGCAATGGTGGTGGCATTTATACTCATGTTTACCAATTTTTCCGGCTTGCCCCTGCATCCTACGTCGGCAGCAATTCTTGGAGCCGGCATAGCTACAGGAATGGCCGCTATCGGCTCCGGAGTCGGCAGCGGACTTGTGGGCCAAACCAGCTGCGAGGGAATAGCGCGCCAACCGCTTAGTGTCACCCCGGTAACAAACATCATGCTCCTTGCCCAGGCTGTCAGCCAAACTCCTGCAATCTACGGGCTGCTTATCAGCTTTATCCTGATCTTTAAAAAATACGCTCCCGCAGATAACATATCGGTTTCTGCAGCGTTTTTTTCCGCCGGACTATGCATGGGCCTTGGTGCAATAGGTCCGGGCATAGGCATCGGCTACACAGGAAGCAAGGCAACCAGATGGGTGGCACGAAGGCCAGAATCCACAGGGGACCTGACCCGCGTGATGCTTGTTGGACAGGCGGTGTCAGAATCAACGGCAATATACTCTCTTGTTATATCCCTTGTGCTCATTTTCCTTATGTAGGCTTAAAAAAGGTTAAAGCGCTCAAGGACGTTACCGGATTATTTACTGCAACAAAAAACATGTTCCAGAATCATAAAAAGGAGGAAATGAAAAATGGCAATTGAAGGCATTCACATTATTCATGCAGCCTCATTTCTCGGCGCCGGTTTGGCAATGGGACTTGGTGCGATCGGCCCGGGTATAGGCGAAGGATTTGTCGGCGGCAAGGCCTGCGAAGCTATCGGCAAAAATCCCGCAGAAGCCGGACTGCTTACACGAACCATGCTCGTGGGTCAGGCGGTATCCGAGTCGACCGGTATTTATTCACTTGTCATAGCACTGTTGCTCCTGTTTGTGGTATAAAAGTGATGAACTCAGATCATTACATCGTCTGATACGGGAAGGCCCGTGATGGAAATTGTCGAAAATCTTGCACTGATCAGCTTAAACGAAACCCTGATTGCCCAGCTGATATCGTTTCTGATTTTTCTGTTTCTCATAAACCGGATCATGATCCGGCCCTTGCGGGAGACCATGGGAAAACGGGAGAATTATATCGAAAACATAGAATCCGAGATTCTTCAGTCATCTGAAAAGCTTGAGGATCTCAATCAGCAGCTGTGGGAACACGAAAGAAAAGTCGTCCGGGAGGCCAACTCGGAAAAGGAAGACCTCAAAAATCAAGGTAACCAGCAGGCTCAGGAAATTCTGGGTGAAACCAAAAACGAGATAGGGCAGATCCGTGAGGAAAACGCCGAACTGCTGAACCAGGAAATTTCCGAGGCCCGCAAATACATTGAAGCTGAATCTGAAAAACTGGCCGGAACAATAATGGAAACCATTCTGGAGCGGGGGGTATCGCGTGGGTAACATAGGCAGTATCAAAACAACCTGCAAAATACTATTTAATTGCATCCTGCTTCTGCACCTGACAGCCTTTGCAGCGCTGGCCGAACAAGGCGGTGCCGAAGATTGGCGCCCGGTATATGACATCATCATGCTTTGGGTCAATTTCATCATACTGGCGTATCTGCTTTACCGTTACGGCCGCAAGCCGTTTCTGCAGTTTCTCCAGACCCAGAAACTGCAGGTTTCCGAGTCGATCCAAAAGGTCGAAGGCCGCAAGGAAAAACTGCTGGAGCAGATCAATGAAACCCAAAGCCAGATGCAGGAAAGCAGCGAGCGTTATGAAAAATTAAAGCAGCGGATCATTGAGGAAGGCGAGCGGACCCGGCAGCAAATCATCGATGATGCGCGGCAGCAAAGCAAAACCATGCTTGAGCGGGAAAAGAAAAATGCCAGCCAGCGGCTTGCCGATGCCCGGAAAAATTTCATGGCCGAACTTGTGGACACCGCCGCAAACCTCGCCAGAAACCGGCTTCCGGAGGAAATCACGGAAAATGATCAGGACAAGCTCATTGACTTTTACGTCACCAGCGTAAAACGTATGTCAGGCTAAGCCTGCCCCGGCAAAACTCAGACGCAAATCCATTAAAAAGCCCGGAAAGCCTTTTGGCCTTCCGGGCCTTTTTTGTTTTGTCCTATTTTCCTATCAAATATCTTACAATTCCATGTAAATCACCCGGCGGGTTCTGGGATATGTTTCCAGCTTGTCGAGCACCTCTTTGGTCAGGGGCGTGTCGGTTCGCAGAAACACAATGTTGCGCTCTCCTTCCGGCTCTTCCTGCCCAACTGTCATACGGGCGATATTGACGTTGTGATCCCCGAGAATGGTGCCGATCACCCCGATCTCGCCGGGGATGTCCATGTTGTGGATCAGGGCCAGGTAACCGGAGGGCCGCATTTCCAGCCGGAAGTCGTTGATGCGGACGATTCTGGGGTCACTTTTGCCAAACAGGGTTCCGGAGACCACGTTGGTGTCCTTATCGGTCTTGACTGTCACGGTTATCAGGTTGATAAACTCCTGGGCATCATCACTGGACGACTCCAGCACCTTGATCCCCTTTTCCTTGGCCAGATACGGAGCGTTGACCGCATTGACGTCATCGAGCACCAGGGGTTCGAGCAGACCGCAGACAACCGCCGTGCGCACCGGGGCCATGTCATTGTCCCCGAAATTGCCGTCATAATCAATTTCAACAGACTTGATATGCCCTTCGGACAACTGAGACAACATGCGCCCCATCCGGTCGGCAAGTCTGATAAACGGGTCGAGTTCCTCAAGCACCTTTCCGGAAACCGAGGGCACGTTGACCGCGTTTTGAATGGTATCGTTTTTTAGATATGCAATGAGCTGACGAGCAATGTCAACGGCTACGTTGGTCTGGGCCTCGGCCGTGGACGCCCCGAGATGCGGGGTGCAGATCACGTTGTCAAATTCAAAGAGTTTAAATCCCTCAGGCGGCGGCTCGGTGGCAAAAACGTCCATGGCAGCCCCGCCCACTTTTCCCATCTTCAGGGCATCATAGAGCGCATCTTCATCCACAATACCGCCGCGGGCGCAATGAACCAGCATCACGCCGTCTTTCATTTTGGCAAAAGCGTCTTTGTTGAGCATATTGGATGTCTTTTTGATCTTGGGCACATGGATGGTGATGTAATCGGAGCGCTCATAGAGTTCATCCAGACTTACCGGCTCGCATTTTGCCTTTTTGATATTTTCCGGAGTGACCACAGGATCATAAACAATAACATTCATCTTCAGCCCCCGGGCCCGGTTTGCCGCAATAGAGCCGATCTTGCCGAAGCCGATCACACCCAGGGTCTTGTTCATGACCTCTCTGCCCTGGAGCTTTTTCTTGTCCCACCGGCCCGCTTTCAGGGATGCCGTTCCCTGGGGGATGTTGCGGGTTAATGCCATCATCATGGAAATGGCATGTTCTGCGGTGGTTACCACATTTCCCCCGGGGGTATTCATGACAATGATGCCCCGGCGGGTGGCTTCGTCCACGTCAATATTGTCAACACCGATGCCGGCGCGGCCGATGGCCCGGAGATTGTCTGCGGCCTCCAGCAGTTCCTTTGTGACCTTGGTGGCGCTGCGCACGGCAAGGCCGTGGTATTGGCCGATGATTTCCTTTAACTCCTCCGGGGAAAGATCGGTCTTCACATCCACTTCAATATCGTCTTCCTGTTCAAAAAGATTGATTCCGGCATCTCCAAGCTTGTCGCTGACCAGTACCTTGTAAGTCATATAGGTCCTCCCTTTGATTTATTTTACAATACCAGCTTTTCTTCCCTGTAGGCCGTCAGGTAATTGCCGCAGAATTCATCCCGGCCCGCCAGGGTTTCGGCTGCATACACATTGGCCATCATGCGCTTGTCCAGGGGATTGATAATAGCGCTGTCAAGCCCCTTGCAAATGGCCATGACCATAAGGCCTGGTTGAGCAGTTTGCGCTCAGGCAGTCCGTAGGAAATATTGGAAAGCCCGCAGACAGTATGCACACCCGGAAATTCAGTCATGATCGCCTCAACGGCGTTCATGAATTCCATGCCATAGGAGTCGTTGGTGGAAATGGGCTGCACCAGGGGATCCACGTAAATGTTTTCCACCGGCACATTGTTTTTCACCAGGCTGTTGATCAGGTCACTGGCAATGGACAACCGGTCATCCTTGCTCTCGGGCATACCTGAATCGCTCATGCACAGGGCAATAACCTTAATGTCCGATCCGGCCACCACCGGCAGAAGCGCATCCCAGCGTTCCTTTTCCAGGGAAATGGAATTGAGCATGGGTGTGCCTTTGTGCAGTTCCATGGCGGCCTCCACCACCTTGGGATCCGGGCTGTCAATGCAGCAGGGAATTTCCACTGCGGACTGCACGGTGGAGACCAGCCACTTCATGTACTGGTCTTCCTTGCCCACATAGGTGCCGGCGTTGACATCGATGTAGTCCGCCCCGCACTCTGCCTGGTCTCTGGCGATTTTCTTGATTGCCTCCGCGTCTTCGGCATCAATGGCCTCCTTGATGGCCTTGCGGCTGGAATTAATCAGTTCTCCAACAATTAGCATTGTCAACCTCCTTAAAAATTTATGGTGAATTGTATTTGTTTTACTCAGTCTGCTTCATAAAAGGCTTTTGCCCGGCCCTCTGCCCCGGTCCCAGGCACACAAAATCCTCCGTATCATAGGGGCCGAAGAGCAATTTTTCAAAATAAGATGTTGAGCCGGAAACCTCCTCATAAACTTTGCCCAGAAACACTGCATTGGCCTTTGCCCTTTTGCGAACCTTTTCCATATCCCCTGCGCCGGTGTTGATGAGCACGATATGGGTATAATGCTTCAGCTCTTCACGAATACCCCACTCAGCCATATCCTGCCCCATTTTGGGACCATACTCGTGTTCCACCATCCCCAGGGGGTCTTTTTCCTCGGCCACCCAGCCCGGGGTGAGATAATAGGTGCCGGCCCGCTTTCGGAAAGCCTCAAAATAGGCCTGCCTGGAGCCAAGCAGCAGGGCAATGCAGTCATGGACCCGTGGAATATAAATATGCTGATTTCTGGCCGTGACCCCGACAATGCCGTTGGAACAAAGCCCGTAGCCAAGGACAATGCTCTGGGCGGTATCCGCGTGCGCATCAATCTGCTCCTGGATCAGGCCGGGCATTTTTTCCGGGGTGAGGTGAAGGTTCTGATCCATGTAGCAGATTTCAATGTCCTGGTCTTGCATATCCTTATGCTGCTGCCGCAGGGCATCGAGTTCATGCTGCATCACCCGGCAGGCGATAATCAGGCGCGGGCCCGGAGGCACGGCTGTATTTTGCTGTTTTTCGGTTTTCAAATCAGGCATCTGATATTTTTATTCCTTGGTCTCAGGAAATTCCATGCTCTCAACATAGAGTTCCATGAAATCGGGCCGGGTCTCAATGGAGACATGCCGCACAGACTGCATTTTATCCTCCAGATATTGCCGATAGCCCGCATTGCGCAGCATGCGCGCACACCCGATCCGGCATGTATTGCCCGCAAAATAAACCTTGTCCGCAGTATCAGGGGGCAGCATTCCAATGGCTTCCAGATTTTGCGCCCTGAGGGAATAGCCAAAGCCGCCGGCCAGGACAACGCGCTCCAGGCTGCCGGCTTCCATGCCCGACTCATGCAGCAGAATCTCCATGGCCGCACGGATGGCGCTTTTGGCCAGCTGCACCTGCCGGACATCCTCCTGGGTGAAATAGACCTTGCCGCCCAGGTGAAATGCCGGGATTTTGTTTATTTCAATGATACGTGAAGCAATTGTCCCGGCAAGGCCATTGGTATCATCCGGCCGCCGCATGCGGCCGCTTGCGTCAATGACGCCGAGTTTGAGCAAAGCCGCAGTGATATCAATAATACCGCTTCCGCAGATACCCTGCGGGGGGGCGTCACCTATGGTATGGATATCCAGGCGGTCCTGGCCATCTGTGTCCACCCCTTCCACCGCACCGATCCGCGCCCGCATGCCCGCGGAGATGCCCATGCCTTCAAAAGCCGGCCCGGCGGCAGTGGATGTCATCAGGTACTCACTGTTTGCGCTGAGCCCCATCTCCCCGTTGGTTCCCACATCCACAAAAAACATAGCCCCGCCGGGTTCGAAAAAGCGCCTGGAAACCAGGAGCCCGGCGCTGATATCAGCGCCCACATAGGCATGAACAATGGGCGGCACATAAACCCGGGCAGCCGGGTTGACTTCAAGGCCGAATTGCCGGGCCGGGTAGGCCCGGCCACCCTGCAGGGCCACGGTAAACGGCACCTGTCCCAGGGGCTCGGGATCAATAGATGCGGCAAGCTGCAGCATTGTGGTATTGCCGCCCAAAACCACATCCAGCACCTCCATTGGATCCGCGCCAGAGTCCTGACAGGCCTGATCAATTAAATGATTGAGCCCGTCGCGCACACATTGGCTCAGTTCCGCAAGCCCCTCAGGCGTCGATCCCTTCTGGATCCGGCTGATCACGTCATGGCCGAAACGGATCTGCGGATTGAGACTGGAAGTGGTGGCCAGTTCCCGGCCTGTTGGCAGCTCGATAAGCGAGACCACCAGGGTGGTGGTGCCCAGATCAATGGCCAGTCCCTTTGCAACGGCTTTTTCCGGCCAGTTCTTTAACTCCTCTGCGCCCTGTCCGGCATATTGCAGCCGGCAGATCCCGTTGGACACCTTCACGACGGCCGCAGGCGTATTTTTCACAAGAGATTCTGTATCAGAAAGATGCTTGCGGCCGGCGCCCTTCTCGCCGGTATCCCTTTCAGAAAAGGTTGAGTCGCGGTCGCCTTCCAGGATCCGGTGCTCGTCTTTTTTATATTCACCGATTACCCGGACAACCATATCCGAGGCCGGCACCAGCTGACAAGCCAGCCGGATTCCCTGCCGGGCCTGCTCAGGGGTGATTTCCTTGTGCGGGGTTTCAGGCACATTATCAGGCGATTCCACGCAGACCAGGCACTTGCCGCAAAGGCACTTGCCGTTGCACGGGGATTCCAGCTCAACTCCGGCCCTGTATAAGGCGTCCCGGAGATTTTCACCTTTTCGGGTCCGCACCGACAGATTCATCGGCAGAATTTGAATTTCCGGCATGGTCTCTAAATCCGGGTCAGAGAAATGGTTTCCGGGATTTCCTCGGCAAGAAATTTCAGATCCTTGCGCAATGACTCCCCGTCGACTTCCCGGGGAACAGCCACACTGGTGCGCATGGTAAACATGGGCTTTCCGTTCTTGCCGGTTTCCACCCGGGTTTCCAGTTCCATGATGTTGATATTCCGGGATGCCAGCAACTGGGAGGTCCGGTAGACAATCCCCATGCGGTCAACACCCTTGACGCGGATTTCATAATTGGCTTCCGTGGCAAATTCGCTCTTGCGGCCGCCTTCCACCTCAAATAAAATCACATTGAGATCCGGCTCCCGGTCGAGTCTCTCACAGGCATCGGAAAGCGCCTGCTGCGCCTTTTCCTCCCCGGCCGTAACCAGCACCATCAGGGCGAAATGATTGCCCAGCAGGTTCATGCGGGAGTCTTCAAAATTGCATCCGCTTTCATAAACGGCCCGGGAAACCTTGGCCACAATGCCGGGGACGTTTTTGCCCACTGCGGAAATGATGTATTCCTGGTTCATAATTCTTCCCCTTGCTCCACTCTTTATAACAGACTTGGCCGGCACAGGCTTTTTAAACTGCTGCCGGTGATTGAAAATGATTTGTGATGCACGCCGGGATTAAAATACATCCGGTCTTTTTCCAAAAGCGCCTTGTCCATATAAACCGGCAGTCCGTGACCGAACGGCGGCACACATCCCACCTCACAGCCCACGGTTCGGCTGACCGCATCAGGCCTGGCAAAGGAAACCTTTTTTGTGCCGGCCGCAGATGCGGCTGCCTTCCAGTCCACCTTCCGGTCTCCGGGCAGGACCATGACAACCATCTCGCCTTCTTTTGTCTCCAGCACAAGCGATTTAACTGTTTCCCCCTCGGTTACGCCAAGGGCCTCAGCCATGGCCGGATTGGTATACACCGGCTCATGCTCTGCAATCTCATATGAAATTCCCTGGGCTTCAAGCAACTGGATAATTTTTTGTTCAAGGGTCATTGGTTCTTTGGCCTCTTAATAATTCGTGTTCAGGCAATTATTCGCCGAACTCCTCTGACAGGCGCGGATTGCCCACGGCCCGGGCCTGAATCCGCTCCAGAGCGCCTTCGGTGACAACCCGCACCTTTACCTGGGGATCATTGGCCCCGGCGCCTTCGGCCACTTCCCGGGCCATTTTGTCCACCTTTTTACGCGCATGAGACAAGGCTTCCTCGTATTCATTAAAACTCGTCCGCCGGTCTCCGATCTGGACAATAAAACTGTGGCTGTCCCCGGCCTCCTGGGCGTAAAGAATCGCTTCTTTTTCCGCCACCACCGATCCGGCCACAGCACCTGCGGCATTGGCCACGTGGGCATGGGCCGGCAGGACAAACGGGGCCTTCAGGGTTTCGGCCACCCGCTTGACGAAAATCCCGGCGGGTGCACCAATGCCGATGATTGGAAACCGGCTGGAAATATTGACCGATAAATGGGAATTGTTGCCCCGGATGGATTCCTCGAGCAGCCATCTTCCCCAATGGCCGTCAACCGTATCGGGCAGATCCGCGCCCTTTTCCTGGCCGGCAAGAAATACAACAGCTTCTTCCACCATCATGGAAATGATCTGGTCCAAAGTCTGGCTGACAAAGGTTTTCGGATTTCGGCTGAATATGTCACAGGCGCAGACCATGGCCTGACGGGCCACGTCTCTGTCCCATGTATCCATCTGGCCGTTGATGTGCAAAAGATCCGTGGGTGTTAACGTGGCCTGTTCGATCAGACCCTGGCGAAACAGCGGATCAGCCTTGATCTGCACGCGGTGGTGCACCCCGAGAGCCTCAAGTATGGCGCTGACACTTGCCGGGCCCTGGTTGAGCAGGTTGAGCAGCTGGATGTGACGGTGCTCGGAAATGCCCAGTTCTTCAGGATCAGCGGATTTATGCAGAAACCAGAACTCAATATCTGAAATTTTCCAATGAATGCTGTCTTTTAACGTTAAGCCCATCACCGCTTCGCGGACCCGGCTGTATCGGGAGGCCAGCCGGCAAAGCGGCACCACCCGGTCCGGTCCGATTTCCACCCGGCCGCCCTGGCCTCCAAAGGAAATCCGGCTGTCACAACCCACGCAGGCAGTCCGGATCCGGGCGGCCTTGACCGCGGTTTCAATCTCGCCAACCCGGGCACCGGTATCTGATACCGTTACCTGTCCCTGCTCAATCAGGGCCATATCCGTGGTTGTCCCGCCCACATCGATCATCAGGGCATTGCTGTGACCGGAGAAAAACAATCCGCCGATGGCACTGGCCGCAGGTCCGGACAGCACGGTTTCCACAGGCTTTTCCACAGCCTCGGTATAAGGCATCAAAGAGCCGTCGCCCTTGACGATCATCAGCGGGGCATGGATATCCTGATTTTTCAAAGACGCCTTGACCGCTTCGATAAACTCATGCATCACCGCCACCAGCGAGGCGTTTAAGCTTGCCGTGGCCGCCCGTTTTACCGAATCAAGCTGGGTTGAGAGCTGATGGCCCAGAACCACCGGATGATCACACACATCCCGGACCACCTGAAAGGCGGATTCCTCATGGGAAGGATTCAATGGACTGAAATAACTGGATATGGCAAACGCATCCACCTTGTCCTTGTTTTCCTCCACCCATGCGCGGATGCCGTCGAGATCCACAGGGGCCTGCTCTTCGCCCTGGGAGGAATGGCCGCCGGCAAAAAATTCAAAATACGGCGTTGAAAGCTTTTCCTCGAGCCGAAATGAGGTTACCAGCTCCCGGTCATAGCCGATCAGAATCAGCCCTACATCCCGGGCCTTTCCCTCGGCAACGGAATTGGTGGCAAGGGTTGAGGAAATGCCCACCAGTTTCACCCGGGAAGGGTCCTTGATTTTGAGCATTTTGAGCACCGAAACAACCCCGCTGGCCAGATCCTCGCGGGTGGTCAGGGTCTTGCCTGAGGCCAGCACCTCCCTGGACCGGTAATCCATAAGCACCCCGTCCGTGTAGGTGCCGCCGGTGTCAATGCCAACAACATAATTTGCCTGTTTTTCCTTGCCGGAACCAAGCCCCCGCCGCCCGGCTCCGGGATCATATGGCTGCTGCGTTTTCATTTTTCCTGTCTGAGAATATGCTTAAAATTATTGTTATAATTCAAAAATTTTGTTTTTTATTCAAAATTCTTGACAAATCAGAGTATTACAGATCAATTAACCGCCCTGGACATTCGAAAAGCCTGCAAGCAGGCAAATTGTCCGCTCACAGGCTTTTCGAAACCATTTAACCGACTGATTCTACGATTATTTGGATCGTACCCGTTCTTCGGCAGAGTCCAGAATCTTCTGGATATCCTTTTTCGCATCTTCGGGCACACGGGACACGGGACCTTCGTGATTTTCAATGATATCCCGGGTCTTTTTGATAATCCGGTCTTTCATGGTCAGGCGTCCCTGGGCGTCCCAGTCCTCATAGGAATTGCGGTCCATGAGGGTGGGCTGCCAGTGCTTGCGGAACCATTTCATGGTGTGGTCCTCATAGAGGTAATGCCCCCCCGGGCCCACGTTGCAGATTTCCTCGACTGCCAGGGTTTCTTCATTGACCTCGACGCCGCCGCAGATCAGGCGGCTCATGCCGATGATCTCATCATCCATGACCGTCTGAAAGACATCGCCGGTAATGCCCGACTCGGTATACCCGTTGTCATGGACAAAATTGGCACCGGACATCATGGCGGTGTGGATGGAATAAGCCGCTTCAATGGCCGACTGAATATCCATTCTCTTGGTATCCGTGCACCCGGAGGTGGAATACATGGGAAGGCCCACGTAATTGAGCAGCTCGGTATAGGCCGCGCTCATAATCGACAGCTCAGGTGCACCGTAGGAATAAATGGTCCGCCGCATGTCGAGAATCGACTGCACGCCGCCGATGAGAATACAGGTACCCGGATTGAGCAACTGGGAGACAACCACGCCCACCATGGATTCAGACATGGCCACAATCAACTGGCCTGCATGGGTGGCCGGAACGGTTGCCCCGCCGATGCAGCATGGGGTATAAACCTGCGGAATGCGGTGCTGGGCACAGTAATAGCATTTTCCGATGGCATCAAAATCACTTGTCAGCGGGCTGATGGGTTCGCTGTAGTGAATGAAATTGGGATGCCTTTTAAAGGCCTCCTCCCCGCCGGCCATGACAATGCCGATGCGATGCTCGTCCATGACGTTTTCCACGCTAAAGGCCCAGTTCATGATCACCTTGCGGGTGTTTTGAATCATGTCGGCAAATTCATACACATCTGAAAGCGCGTGGGTGACGTCATCAATGGAACCCAAAGACTGGACGTAGCCGATGTTGGGCAGCGCATCACAGACCCGGGCCACGATGGTGGCGTCCTTGCGCTGATAGGGCCGGCGCTCCAGGGTATCGGTGTCGATGAAATTGGGCGGCGTGGGCCCGGGGCCGAAATAACTTCTTCCCGGCTCCACATAGCACATTTCCTCATCGCCGTCCCAGCTGTAAATGGTGGTTGTGGGCGGAACAGAGGCCAGGGCGTCGCGAACAACTTCCGGCGGTATCCGCACCCGCTTGCCGTCGACTTTACAGCGGTTTTTGGCCAGCAGCTCACGGACACCTTCGTGATGAACGTTTGCACCAGTATCGTTTAATGTCTTGATCACCCCGCGGAACATCCGCGCTTTCTGATCCTCTGAAAGCAGCGAAAACCTTGGGGTTCTGTTTACCGTATAGTTTGTCCTGAAGGTCATTTGCATTCTCCTTATCTGATCTATCCGACAAATCCATTCTGCGGTCAAAGCCATTTTGATTTCCGGCCGCAGGCCGGGGGCGGATATTTCTCAATTACTTGGAATGGCGCTTTTCAGCCGCATCAATGATTTCCTTGAGCGCTTTTCTGGCATCGTCATCAATGGGCAGTGGCTCATGGGTATCCAGGATCCGCTGGGTTTCCTCATTGACCCGGTCCGACATGCTCTTGGCCCCTTCGTTGTTCCAGGTTTCCCAGTCGGAGCGGTCCATGAGTTTTGGCAAAAACCATTCGCGCCAGTGCTCGTAAGTGTGGTCATGGGTGACATACTCGCCGCCCGGGCCCACTTCATCAATTTCCTTCAGGGCCAGATATTCCTCATCGGTTCTCACGCCCTTGCCCATCTGGCGAACCATCCCGATGATCTCATCATTCATCACAAGGCTTTCCAGGGAGGCGTTCACGCCGGAATCAATATAACCAACGTCGTGAACCAGGTTGGCCCCGGAAAGGAAGGCGGTCAGGTTGCTGATGGTCGACTCTATGGCCGCCTGTTCATCAAGGCACTTGGAATCCGAGCACCCGCCGGTGGAAAACATGATCAGGTTAAGCCACTTGGAAACGTCTGTGTTGGCCGCAGAGGCCAGAGACATTTCAGGCGCACCATAGGAGTAGGTGGTGGTGCGCATGTCCATCACAGTGGTGACCCCGCCCATGATCAGCGGCATACCCGGCTTTTTCAGATGGCACAGCGCAATGGCCAGCAAGGTTTCAGCCAGGGACTGGACCAGCATGCCGGCAATGGTGGCCGGTGCCGTGGCCCCTGAGCTGGGACACGGGGTATACATGGCCGGAATTCCCTTTTCCGCTGCAAACAAAAGTTTTTCCACTGCGGTGATATCATTTGTCAGCGGAGAAATGGGCTCAATATAAGCCACAAACATGGGGCTCAGACGAAACTCCTCTTCGCCGCCCTGAAACACGCAGGCCATTTTCCACAAGTCCTCCAGGCCCTCGCCGTCCACGCTGGTGACCACCATGGGTTTTGTGCAGCCTTCGAGCATGGCCATGAACTGGTGCCGGTCGTAGGTCTGGGGATTGGGTGCATCGCCTACGATACCGTGGGACATGAAAAAGTCGAAATTGGGCAGGTAATCCACAATCCGTCCGGCATCCACCACATCCTTATAAGTGGTGCGCCGGCGCTCGCCGGTTTTGCGGTCATAGGTAAAGGGCAGATCCGAGCCCGTACCAAAGTAGACATGATCCTTTTGCAGGGCCACGGAACGTTTACCGTTTCTGCCTTGAAGCGTGATTTTGCGCGGATAATTTTTCAATGCCCGCTCCACAAGGGAAGCCGGCACCCGCACGCGCTTGTCATCTCCGACCACAGCCTCGCCGCTGTTGCGAAACAGTTCCAGGGCTTCGTCGTGATGGACCCGGGATCCGACCCGCTCGAGGACATCTAAGGCGGCAAAATAAATCTGCTCGATCTGGTCTTCGGTCAGAACCCGAAATTGCGGGGTCTCCTGAACGGTCTGATTCATCGGTTGCATATCTGGCATTACAGATTTCATAGTCTATCTCCTATCTATACCCGGCAAGGTGAATACAGCCGGGTTTTGACGTTCTGATAAGGGGGTTGGCCGGCAGAAACGCGAAGCCGCGGTCGAACATGAAAACATTCAGGCCGCGGCTGCGCTTCCCGCTTTCAACATCCACAAATTAAGCGGCCAGCACTTCCTTGGCCTTGTCCACAGAGCTGCCTGCATTGGCTCCGTAAACATCGGCGCCGATTTCCTTTGCAAATTCCTCGGTAACCGGGGCGCCGCCGATCATGACCTTGACCTGGTCCCGGATGCCGGCTTCCTTTAATGCGTTGATCACCTCGCCCATCTTGGGCATGGTGGTGGTCAGAAGCGCTGACATCCCAAGAAGATCGGGCTTGTGCTCCTTGACGGCATCCACAAACACCTGGGTGTCGAGATCAATGCCGAGATTGACCACCTTGAAGCCGGCGCCCTCAAACATCATGGCCACCAGATTCTTGCCGATATCATGCAGGTCGCCCTTAACCGTGCCGATTACAAAGGTACCGGCCATGGTGGCGCCGCTTTCAATCAGCAGGGGCCGCAGTTTTTCCATCCCTTTGCTCATGGCCTTGGCTGACCGCAGCACCTCAGGAATAAACATTTCACAGGCCTTAAACCGCTGGCCCACAACGTCCATGCCGGCGATCAGCCCGCTTTGAAGAATTTCCTGTGATTCCATGCCTTCATCAATGGCCTCCTGAACCAAACCGGAGACATCTTCGACCTTACCCGCGATAAGCAGATCTGCCATTTTTCCCAAATCAACTGCCATGTTTCTCCTCCTCCTTGTAAATGGTGTATAAAATCATAAAGTTTTCCAAAACCGCATTCCCGCTGCATGATAAAAAGATTATGCCTGTTTTTGACTTTGGCGAATTTTCTTTTTATCTATTTAATTGGTGCGCCCGGATCCGGCTATTTTTTCCGGAAATGAAACACGCCCCAGGTGAGATAGCCCTTGTTTCCGCCATCGACCCAATGCTGCAGGCCCTTTTTCATGTTGTCGATATACTGACGGCTGACCACCTTTTCCAGTTCGTCCTCCCGGGCTTTCATTTCGGTTAAAACCCGGCCGTAATGCTGGGCCAGATAAGGGTGGAGGGACTCATATCCAACAACTTCAAAGCCGATTTTTTTTGCATAATCCTGATAAAATCCCGGAGAGCCCAGGGACTCCAGATGAATCCGTTCATATATCGGCCCCAGCACCCCTTCCGGGCAGTCTTCGGCCTGCATGGGATCGGTGAAAATCATCTCCCCGCCGGGCTTTAAAACCCGATACGCCTCTTCCAGCACCTTCTGCCGGTTGTCGCTGTGCAAAATCGCATCCTGGGACCACACCAGTTCAAAGGAGGCATCCGGATAGGGAATTTCCGCAAAATTGCCGTCCACCACCTCAATCATGTGATCCAGGCCCTGCTCTTTGTTCATTTTCCGGGCACGATTGTTTTCGGTTTCGCTCAGGTTAAGCACCACGGCTGTCCAGCCGTAATTCTTGGCCAGATAACGGGCAGACCCGGAAAAACCACCACCGAGGTCAATGACCCTGGCCTCCTGCCCTTTGAACCTGGATCTGGAAGCCATGTGGTCAATCGTCCGACGGCTGGCTTCGAATATCGTATCATTTTCCGACTCATAAATTCCAAGATGCAGATCTTCTCCGCCCCATATGGTGTAGTAAAAATTATCAGCATCCTCACTATCATAATAAGATTTTGTAACTTTTACGGGTTCCGGAATATCGTTGCTCATCAGGTCCTCCTTATTTTGGAATTAAATATTATAAAATTAATAAGTTACACTGTTTTTAGTGCATTGCAAAAAAACATATAACCCTCTTACTTGAAAGCTTGTTTCAACGAGGATAACCCATAGTTTTTCCGAGTAATTTGATTGAATTGTGTATAATATTTTGATATAATAAAATAAATATCAACAACTGTCAACCCTTTTTTCTGACGAAACGTTTTCCTATATAATACATTAGTTTTCCTAAATTGCAAGAAGCCTGTTGACAAAAAAATAATCTTTTGGCATAATTCAATACTTCAAGCTTAAAAAATCCCCGTCAGTGTTCGCACTATAACTGAACCAGAAAGAGCAACCACATACTGAAAAAAGGATACTTATGGCAAAGATATACCCTTTCAGGGGCGTCCGCTATAACCGCAGCAAAATCGAAGACCTCTCCCTGGTGGTCACGCCCCCATACGATGTGATTTCTGAAGAAGAGCAGCAGGCCTATTACAAACGCCATGCAAACAATGCCATCCGGCTGGACAAGGCCCCGGCCACAGAACAGGACAACGAAACCGACAATCCTTATACCCGTGCGGCCGCAGACTTTCAGAACTGGCGGCAAAACGGGGTGCTGATCCGGGATGAAACCCCGGGCTTTTACCTTACCACTGTGACCTTTCCCATTGAGGGAAAATCCGTGACCCGTTACGGCCTGATCGGGGCGGTGCAGCTTGAGCCGTTTGAATCCGGCGTGATTCTGCCCCACGAGGAAACCTTTTCCAAGGTCAAGTCCGAGCGGCTGGAACTGATGAAAGCCTGTCACGCCAATTTCAGCCATATTTTTTCGGTTTATTCAGACAAAGACGGCATCCTCCAGACCCTGAAGGATCACGTGCAGCAGATTTCCCCGGAGGCGGAATTCACCGATGACAGCGGCCATTTCCATCGCATGTGGCGGATAACCGATCCAAAACTGTGCCGGCAGGTCACAGAAACCATGGAACAGCGGCGCCTGTTTATCGCAGACGGCCATCACCGCTATGAAACCGCCTTAAACTACAGGGAGTGGGTCCGGCAGAATGATCCGGATTTTGATGAAACCCATCCGGCCAATTTTATCATGATGTATCTGTGCGCGGTCGAAGACCAGGGCCTGATCATTTTGCCCACGCACAGGCTTCTTCCCAGCGTACCCGCAGATACCCGCCGGCAGTTTATGCAGCAGGCAGCCGAGTATTTTGATATTGAGAAATTCGACCGCGATGGCGCCAATCCCGGCAAGGCCGTAGAAGCGCTTGACAACTCCCTGCACAAGCACCGAAATGACCACATCATCGGCCTGATCATGAAAGATGAGCCCGCATGCTATGCGCTGGTATTAAAGCCCGGAGTCATGGAAAAACTTTTTGGCGACAAAATTGCCGCACCGCTTCAGGGCCTGGATGTCACCGTTCTCACGCGCCTGATTTTGATGAAGCTGATGGGCTTTGACAAGCAGAGCCTGGATGATCATTCCCTGATCGGATATACAAGCAGCCATGACGAAGCGGTTGAGCTTGTGGAAAATGGTGAATACGATATGGCCTTTATCTTAAACCCGCCCACCAATGAGCAGGTTCGCAAAATAGCCGAAGCAGGCCTGACAATGCCGAGAAAAACCACTTTCTACTACCCCAAGGCAGTCACCGGCCAGGTATTTAACCAGCTTGAACGATAAAGAAAAACAAGGGGCAAAGCACAAAAAGGAGACCTCTGCCATCAAAACCATCCATGATATCCGGCAAATGCGGAAAACGGCTGAAACCCTGCGCACACAGGGAAACACCATCGCCTTTGTGCCGACCATGGGCTATCTGCACGAAGGCCATCTTTCTTTGATGCGGCAAGGGCGGAAACTGGCAGATACCCTTGTGGCCAGCATTTTTGTCAATCCCGCCCAGTTTGCCCCGGGCGAGGATTACGACGCCTATCCCAGGGACCCGGAAAGGGATGCAGCCCTGGCAGAAAAAGCCGGCGTGGACATTTTGTTCATGCCCCATAAAAAGGATTTGTATCCCGAAGGCTACGAGACCTACATCACCCAGACCCATCTGCCCGGCCATCTTTGCGGCAGATCCAGACCCACGCATTTTACCGGGGTGATGACCATTGTGGCCAAGCTTTTTAATATTGTACAGCCCGACTATGCGGTTTTCGGCCAAAAAGATTATCAGCAGCTGGCCATTATCCGCAAAATGGCCCGGGATCTTGATTTCGGCATCGATATTATCGGAGGCCCCATTGTCAGGGAATCCGATGGCCTGGCCATGAGTTCGAGAAACAAGTACTTAAGCCCTTCCCAGCGCCAATCCGCCCTGCAGCTGTACCGCGGCCTGGAAGAGGCCAAAAAGGCCGTGGCAAAAGGAGAAACAAAAGCTGCCGCCCTGATTGAAACGGTCGAAAAAATCATCGCCTCGGCCCCGGAAACAAATATTGATTACATCGCCGTGTGCGATCCGGATACCCTGGCGGATCAAAAAATCATTGACCGGCCCGCACTGATGGCGCTGGCCGTCCGGGTGGGCGAAACCCGCCTGATTGACAACATTATTTTACATCCGCAGGTGGACAACGCGGACTGACGGCTGCATCTTTTATAAATAAGGTGAATTCGGACAAATCAAAATATAAACCTGAAACAAAAGGAGTGTTCAATGACAAAAAGATCTCATCTGTTTACTTCAGAATCTGTCACAGAAGGCCATCCCGACAAAGTGGCTGACAAAATATCCGATTCGGTTCTCGACGCGTTCCTCTCCCAGGACAAACGATGCCGGGTGGCCTGCGAAACCCTGGTAACCACGGGGATTGCCTTTATCGCCGGGGAAATCACGGCCCAGGCCACGGTGGATTTCCAGGATGTGGTTCGCAACGCAATCAAGGATATCGGTTATTGCTCCTCTGACATGGGTTTTGACTGGCAGACCTGCTCAGTTGTAACCAGCATTGACAAACAGTCGCCGGACATCGCCCAGGGCGTGGACGAAGGCAAAGGCCTTTACAAGGAGCAGGGCGCCGGGGACCAGGGGCTGATGTTTGGCTATGCCTGCGATGAAACCGACGAACTCATGCCCATGCCCATTCTCTACGCCCACAAGCTTACCAGGCGGCTGGCCGAAGCCCGGAAAAGCAATGAACTCGGTTTTCTGCGCCCGGACGGCAAGTCCCAGGTAACCATCGAGTATGAAGACGGCCGGCCCAAGCGCATCGACACGGTGGTCATCTCCACCCAACACTCCCCGGATGTCACCTACGACCAAATCAAGGAGGGCGTGATCGAGGAAGTGATCAAAAAAATGCTGCCTGCGGAGATGATCGGCGATGAAACAAAATATTTCATCAACCCAACCGGCAAATTCGAAGTGGGCGGTCCCATGGGCGACTGCGGCCTGACAGGCCGCAAAATTATCGTCGATACTTACGGCGGGATGGGAAGACACGGCGGCGGCGCATTTTCCGGAAAGGACCCCTCCAAGGTGGACCGCAGCGCCTGCTACATGGGCCGGCATATTGCCAAAAACCTGGTTGCTGCCGGGCTGGGGAAAAAATGCGAAGTCCAGCTGGCCTATGCCATTGGCGTGGCCGAGCCGGTTTCCATCCTGGTGGATTTTTTCAACACCGGCAAAGTTGCCGAGGACAAGGCCGTTGAAATCGTCCGGGATGTATTTGACCTGCGGCCGGCAGCCATCACCGAATACCTGGACCTGCTGCGGCCCTTCTACAACAAAACCGCGGCATACGGACATTTTGGAAGAAATGATCCGGATTTTGCCTGGGAAAAAACCAACAAGGCCGATGAAATCCGGTCCAAAGCGGGCCTCTAGCCCGAAGGCGGTTTACCCTGCACAAAAACCCCCGGCAATTACTGCCGGGGGTTTTTTGTGAGCGGATCACGAATAACGATAACCCGGCATTCCCGGAGAAAAAACAGGTTGTCCACTGTACTGCGCAACCGGGATGCATCCGTGTTGCTGATCATAATATCGGTATCCGAATCCTCGCTGGTGCCCAGAGCCCTTACCGTCAGGGGATTTCTCCCCACCCGTCCGATCCGGTCCACGGCCGAGGCATCGGTGACATAACCGCACATGCCGTGCTGAACAACAAATTCCCGACTCACGTAAGCAGACCCGTAAACCTCCCGTCCCGCCTCATCCACAATGGCAAAACACATGGCAGGCTTGACATCCACGCCCCGGGCATCCACCACCAGCCCGGTAAACGGTCTGTGATCCGGGTCCAGGGCGGTGCGCCCCAGATTCTTCATCTCCAGCTGAACAATTGATTCCGGCAGGATCAACTGTGAAAAGGCGCCGGAAAAAGACATCCGGCGAACCAGTTCCACTGTTCCGTCCGACCGGTAAACCGTATTGCCGACCTCCGAGGATTTCAGCAGCTGCTCTATTTTTGCAAGCATCCGGTCATCGTCTGCAACCAGCGTCCCCACCCGGCCGTGCCGGCTCAAACGCAGATCTTCAACGGTTTTGAGCAGGTGTGAATAGGCATCACGTTTGGCGCTCCGGGATGCAGCCGCCCATCCGTCGGCCGTATTGGTGGCTTCCGGAAAAGATCCGCCCGCCCCCTTTGCCTCAACAATTCGCCGGGTCCAGTTAATGGTGCCGCTGCCGGTGGCTTCCACCAGTTCGTAATCCTGAGTCCACCCCGGGCATACCTGGGTGAAAACCATTGCGGCGATCAAAACAGCGATTTTAAGCACCTGTTTCATGAAATTGTCTGAATAATCAAATGAACGATGGATTCAATGTCATCAAGGCCGAAACACGGGACCCCGGCATCCATTTTTACATCTGTTACAAGACCGGCCAGTTTCGGATCCTCCAGGCACACCGGCCCGGTTCGGCTGTTTTCCCTGTACACCTCAATTTTTGGCAGATTCTGTTTTTTGTAACCTTCAGCCAGGACAATGTCCATGTCTGAAAAATAGGCCGCGACATAATTCTTCAGCCGGTCGGCCGCGGGCGGGCGTATCCGGGTTTTTAACAAAACGATCTGTTCGTCGCCGTCAACCATAACCGTGTCGGCTCCGGCGCTGGCATGCCGCCAGCTGTCCTTGCCGCTCTGATCAAAGACCATTTCATGCATCACATGCTTGATGGTTCCCACCCGGTATCCCTTGCGTTTAAACACCGGAATCAATTTTTCTATCAAGGTTGTCTTGCCGGAGTTGCTCCCGCCCACAATCGCCACAATATCTGTCATCACGCAAACCCATTCGCTGTTTTCCCGCCTGCTGCCGGAGCCGGTTTTTTCCTCTATGCCATGATTTGGCTTAAAATGCCAGTCTTTATAACCCGGCGCACCGGAGAACAAAACTTGACTGGGTCCCGCGGGAAGCTTAAATTGATGAACAATTAAAAATTGCAACCACTGGAGCGGTTTGTGAAAACACCCCGAAACTCATTGCTTTTATACATAGCTGCCGCAATCCCCGGTCTTGCCGTAGCTGCAGCCCTGCTTTTTCTGCCCCTGACCCAACCAAATGCCAAAAACGACCTGAAAAATGATCCCGGACAAAAGGCCGCTGTTTCGCTCACCCGGCCTGAGCCGGGTTGGTGGGAAAGCCGCCGGCTGATTTATTTTGATATTCCGGCACGGGTATTGTTTTACCTGCCGGACGGCAGCCGGGGCGACGCAGAGGCTGTTGCCAGGGCGGTATGGAATGAATTTGAGCGCATCGGCCGCATTTTCAATCCATCAGATCCGCAATCCGAGGTCAGCCGCCTCAATGCCGCGGACAAAACAGCGCCGGTGGCGGTTTCAGATGAGATGCATGCGGTTTTCCGCATTTCAAAGCGCCTGTGGGATGCCAGCAGCGGGGCGTTTGACCCCTCCACCGCTCCTTTGAAAAAATTGTGGCAAAACGCTGTCAAAACCCAAAAAATCCCTTCCAGCAGGGAAATTCAACGCATACTGGCCCGCACCGGTTTTGACAAGGTCACGATAATGGACCATCCGCAGGCTGTGATGTGCGCGGCCGGCGGCATGAAATTTGATTTCGGCGGCATTGCCAAGGGCTTTGCCCTGGACCGGAGCCGGGACGTACTCCGGGATGCCGGCATTCATACGGGCATGATTCAACTCGGCGGGGAAGTGGCGGCTTTTGGATCCCGTCCCCGGCGTCCCTGGCGCATCGGCATCCAGCATCCCCGGGACATGGGAAAAATCTGGAAAACGATTTCGTCTCCGACCGATATTCGGGTATCGACCAGCGGTAATTACCGTCAGCCCCTTATCATTCAGGGCCACGCTTTTTACCACATTTTCAGCCCGAAAACCGGCCGGCCGGTTTCGGAAAAAATCGCCGGGGTCACCACGGCTGATTTCGGCTGCAGATCAAACGCCCTGCTGGATGGGGCGGCAACGGCCATCACGGTGCTCGGAACCGAAAAAGGCATGCAACTGGCCGAAAAATTAAGCATTGAAGCCCTTGTATTGAGCATAGGCTCAAAAGAACAGATTCAGGAGCAATACACTCCGAATCTGCCAGATAACATGGATACCAAAAGCAGAAGCCGGCAATGATTTTTCCCGCAGGCCCGAATATCCAAGAACAGAGGGGTGTTTATTCCCATTGACACTGTATTGCATTTATAGTATCACCTGAATCAAATTTTTGAGAAATTTCCAATACTGGCGGTTGCCGGCAGCATCGACAGGAACACGCCAAACGATAACCCTGCCGGCCCTTTAATACAAAAATCGTTTTATGGTTACCATGGCCTCCAAAGCCATGCTGGGCCCTGTCCCGTCATATTCACCAGTATCAGGCCGAATTTAAGAATATAAGGGAGAACATGAATGGAACAAAATGAACAAGCCCCTGTAGCCGGATCAGGCCAGGCGCCGGTCGGCTCCGTTATGGTTGTGGGCGCCGGCATTTCCGGGATGCAAAGCGCTCTTGATCTTGCCAATTCCGGATATTATGTCTATTTAGTGGAAAAAACATCTGCCATTGGCGGGCTCATGTCTCAACTGGACAAGACTTTCCCCACCAATGACTGTGCCATGTGAGTCATCTCGCCCAAACTGGTCGAGGTCGGCCGGCACTTAAACATCGAATTGCTCACCAACACCGAACTGCTGGAATTAAACGGCGATCCCGGGCATTTCAGTGCCCATATCCGTCAGGAGCCGCGTTATATTGACATTTCCAAGTGCACCAGCTGTGGGGAATGCGCCAATGTCTGCCCCATTGAAGTCCCCAGTGAACAGGATTTTGGCATCGCTACCCGAAAGGCGGCCTACAAGAAGTACGCCCAGGCCATTCCCGGTGCCTATGCCATCAGCAAGCGGGGAACAGCCCCCTGCAAGGCCACCTGCCCGGCACACGTAAGCATTCAGGGATATATCGCGCTGATCAACCAGGGCAAATACCGGGAAGCTGTAGAGCTGTTCCGGGACGCACACCCGTTTCCGGGCGTCTGCGGCCGGGTCTGTCACCATCCCTGCGAAGGCGCCTGCACCCGAAACGACTATGACGAGCCCCTGGCCATCCGGGAACTGCACCGGTTTCTGGCGGACTGGGAAAAGCAGGAAGACGAAAAAATACTGCCCAAAGCCGCTGAAGAAAAACGCGACGAAAAAGTGGCCGTGATCGGCTCCGGCCCGGCAGGCCTTGCGGCCGCCTCCTTTCTGGCCAGGAAAGGCTACGGGGTCACCATTTATGAAAAGCTGCCCGTGGCCGGCGGCATGATGGCCGTGGGCATCCCCGAATACCGCCTTCCCAGAGATATGCTGCAGCGGGAAATCGATATTATCCGTGACCAGGGCGTTGAAATCAAAACCGGGGTCACATTCGGCAAAGACATCACCTTTGACAGCCTGAAAGCAGACGGGTATTCGGCCGTGTTCATGGCCATCGGACTGCACAAGGGTCGCAGCCTCGGCATTGAAAACGAGGATGCCGAGGGTGTGCTCCAGGGCGTGGATTTTTTAAGGGAAACCGCCCTGGGAAATGACGTGCCCGTGGGAAAGGATGTGCTGGTGATCGGCGGCGGCAACGTGGCCATTGACGTGGCTTTGACCGCCAAGCGAAAAGGCGCGGAAAACGTCACCATGGTCTGCCTGGAAAAGCGCGAGGAAATGCCGGCCTGGGAGCATGAAATCGAGGAAGCCCTGGAAAGCGATATCAAAATCGTCAATTCCTACGGTCCCAAGAGCTTTTTTATCAACAACGAAAACCGGTTTTCCGGTATTGAATTTAAAACCTGCACCAATGTATTTGACCCGGAGGGCCGGTTTAACCCGGAGTTTGACGAAAGCGCCTGCGAGGCCTTTTTCGGAGACACGCTCATTTTGTCCATCGGCCAGGCAACCGACGCCTCGGATCTCGAAGGCCAGAATGTACCCATGAACGCCCGGGGTCTGGAGGGAGATCCGGTCACGCTTCAGACCAACATGGAATGGGTCTTTTCCGGGGGAGACGCCTTTTACGGCCCCAAGTCGGTGGTTGACGCTGTTGCCTGCGGCAAGGAGGCTGCTGAAAGCATCCACCGCTATATCAACGGCCAGGATCTGCACGAGGGCCGGGAAAAAGAATGGACATATGACAAGCCGGACGTGATCAACGAGCCTCATAAGGACCGGGTGCCCGTGCGATGCCTGGACCCGGAGGCCAGGGAGTGCAATTTCCTGGAAGTCTCGTTTGGCTACAATGAGCAGGAAGCCCAGGCCGAAGCTGACAGGTGCCTGAAATGCGGCATCTGCTCGGAATGCTACCAGTGCGTAAAGGCCTGCCTGGCCGACGCCATCGACCACGAGCAAACTGTTCAGGAGCGCGACATCGAGGTGGGCTCCCTTGTTTTGTGCCCGGGAAATGACGTTTTTGATCCTTCGGACCTGGAAGACACCTACAAATACAAATCAAGTCCCAATGTGCTGACCGCAGCCGAGTTTGAACGGATCCTTTCGGCATCGGGGCCCACAATGGGTCATCTGGTGCGGCCTTTGGACCACAAGGAACCGGAAAAAATCGCCTGGCTCCAGTGCATCGGTTCCCGGGACACCAACCGGTGCGGCAACGGCTACTGCTCATCTGTCTGCTGCATGTATGCCATCAAGGAATCCATGATCGCCAAGGACCATGCGGAACACGACCTGGACTGCGCCATTTTCAACATGGACATCCGCACCTTTGGCAAGGATTATGAAAAATACTACATGCGCGCAAAGGACAACGCAGGGGTCAGGTTTGTCAAGTCCCGGATTCACACGATCACCGAAATGCCGGAAACCGGCAATCTTTTGCTGCACTACGTGGACGAGGCCGGCAATATCGTGGAAGAGGAATTTGACATGGTGGTGCTTTCCGTGGGCCTTCAGGTCCCCCGGTCCACCATGGAAACAGCCAAACGGCTCCAAATTGACTTAAACAAATACAACTTTGCCGAAACCAGCCCGTTTGCCCCGGTCAACACCTCCAGGGACGGCGTGTTTGCCTGCGGCATCTTCCAGGGGCCAAAAGACATTCCCACCTCGGTCACAGAAGCCAGTGCTGCGGCCTGTGCCGCAGGCCGGAATCTGGCCGAATCCCGAAACACCCTGTTAAAGGAAGTGGTCCGGCCCGATGAAATCGATGTGGAAGGCGAAATTCCCAGAATCGGCGTATTTGTGTGCGACTGCGGCATCAACATTGCCGGCGTGATCGATGTCCCCCATGTGCGGGAATATGCGGAGAAACTGCCCTATGTGGTCTACTCCGGCGAAAACCTGTTTACCTGCAGTCAGGACGCCCAGGACCAGATGAAGGAAACCATCAAAGAGCACAACATCAACCGGGTGGTGGTATCCTCTTGCACCCCCAAGACCCACGAGCCCATCTTCATGGACACCCTGGAATCGGTGGGATTAAACAAGTACCTCTTTGAAATGGCCAATATCCGTAATCAGGATTCATGGGTTCACGGCGACAACCCGGAAATGGCAACGGAAAAAGCCAAGGAACTGGTGCGCATGGCCGTGGGGCGGGCCGCCTCCCTGCACCCCCTGCATGAACGCCAGATCCCGGTTACCAAGCGGGCCCTGGTGGTTGGCGGCGGGGTGGCCGGCATGAACGCGGCACTCGGTATTGCAGATCAGGGCTTTGAAGTGGTGCTGGTTGAAAAGGAAGCCGAACTCGGCGGACTGGCCAACCGCCTGACCAAAACCATCGAAGGCATGGATGTGGGCGATTACCTCACCGGCCTGGTGGACCAGGTCAGCGCGCACAAACAAATCGAGATCGTCACCAATTCCGTGATTGTCGATTTTTCCGGCTTTAAGGGCAACTTCACCACCGAACTGCTTGTGGGCGAAAACATGGTCAGCCGCAAGATCGAACACGGCGTGACCATCATGGCCACCGGCGCCACCGAGTATCAGCCGGCGGAATACCTTTATGGCGAAAATCCCCGGGTGGTCACCCAGCTCGAACTCGGCACCCGGCTGGAGGAAAAAGGTGCTGCAGACGAGCTCAACACGGTGGTGATGATCCAGTGCATTGGCTCCAGAAACGAGGACAACCCCAACTGTTCGCGAATCTGCTGTCAGAGCGCCGTTAAAAACGCCATTCACATAAAGAAGCTCAACCCGGAAACCCAGGTCTTTATCCTTTACAGAGACATCCGTACATACGGCCTGCTTGAGGACTACTACACCGAAGCCCGGCGGCTGGGAGTGAAATTTTTCCGGTTTGATCCGGAAGATCCGCCGGAGGTTTCGGCTTCCGGTGATCTGGTCAACGTGGTCTTCAACGACCATATTTTGAACCGCAAGGTCAGCGCGGATGCCGATCTGCTGGCTCTGAGTGCGGGCATGGTGGCTTCCGACACCGAGGAACTCGCCAGTATCATGAAACTGATTCGCAATCCCGAGCATTTTTTCACAGAGGCCCACGTCAAACTCAGGCCTGTTGAAATGAGCAAGGAAGGGGTTTATTTGTGTGGCACCGCACACAGCCCACAACTGCTGTCTGAATCCATCGCACAGGCCATGGCGGCTGCATCGCGGGCCACCACCATGCTGACCCAGCCGTATCTGACACTTTCTGCGGTGACGGCACAGGTGGATCCGGAAAAATGCGCATCCTGTCTGATTTGTGCGCGCACCTGCCCCTACGGGGTGCCCCGGATCAACGAGGAAGGCGTCAGTGAAATCGATGACGCCCTCTGCCAGGGCTGCGGCGCCTGCGCTGCGGAATGCCCGGCCAAGGCCATTGAACTGCGGTGGTATGAAGACGATCAAATCACGAGCAAGGTAGACGCTTTACTGGAAGAAGGGGAAGAATCATGAGCCAAGACTTTAATCCCAGAATCATCGCATTCTGCTGCAACCAATGAGGGTATTCGGCTGCGGACCTGGCAGGTTCCATGCGACTGATATACCCCACGAGTTTCCGCATCATCCGGGTGCCGTGTACCGGCAAGGTGGATGTGCAGCACATGCTCCGGGCCCTGGAAAAAGGCGCTGACGGTGTTTGCGTAATTGGATGTATGGAGGGGGAATGCCTCTATAAGACCGGAAATTTCCGTGCCCGCAAGCGGGTTGAGCAGGTGCAGCGGATACTCCAATCCATTGGCGCGGATCCCGGCAGGGCCAGGATGTATAACCTGTCATCCAGCGACGGGCCCTTGTTTGCCAAGTACGCGGGGGAAATGGATGCACAGATACGGGAACTGGGCCCCAACCCAATGAAAAAGAAGAAACAGTCAGCTGCCTGACGCCAAATAAAATTCATCTCAACCCGTTAACCTTCTATCAAAGAGGTCTGTAAATGATTGTTGCAGATAAAAAGCCGGTCGAGGAAATCATTGAATATGTGAAGGATTCCAAAAAAATCCTGGTTCTCGGCTGCAATGAATGCGTCACGGTCTGCGAGGCAGGCGGTAAAAAAGAAGTGGGCGTACTGGCCGCCACCCTGCGCATGTACTTTTCCAACCAGGGAAAAGAAGATGTGCAGGTTGACGAGCGCACCCTGGAACGCCAGTGCGACCACGAATACCTGGAAGAAATCCGGGATATTGCCGATCAGTACGATGCCATTGTGTCCATTGCCTGCGGCGTCGGCATCCAGTTCACCGCTGAAAAGTACCACTCCATTCCCGTGTATCCGGGCGTCAACACCTGTTTTCTGGGCGTGACCGAGCAGCGGGGATTGTGGACCGAGCGGTGCCAGGCCTGCGGCCAGTGCATCCTGGCTTATACCGGCGGCATCTGTCCGGTGGCCAGATGCGCCAAGCGCCTGTTTAACGGCCCGTGCGGGGGATCCTCCAAGGGCAAATGCGAGATCAACAAGGAACTCGACTGCGCCTGGCAGCTGATCATCGATCGCCTCAAGGCCATCGACCGCATGGATCTTTATGAAAAACTCTTTAATGTCAAGGACTGGTCCACTGACCGGGCGGGCGGCCCCAGAAAAGTGGAGAGGGAGGATGTACAAATATGAGCGCGAAAACTCCGAGCAAACTGGAAAAAGTCATGGCTGCCGGTCATCTGGGGGTCACCTCCGAATGCGGTCCGCCCCGGGGAAGCGACCCCGAGGTCATCCGCCACAAAGCAGAACTGCTCAAGGACTGCGTGGACGCCATCAACGTAACAGACAACCAGACCTCTGTTGTGCGCACAAGCAGTCTGGCCACCTGCATTCACTTAAAGCTCATGGGCCTGGAGCCCATTTTGCAGATGGTCACGCGGGACCGAAACCGCATAGCCCTGCAAAGCGATATTCTGGGAGCGGCCTCTTTTGACATTTCCAATGTACTGTGTTTGTCCGGCGATCATCAGAGTTTCGGCGACAATCCCCAGGGACAGAACGTCCATGATCTCGATTCCATGCAATTGTTGTGGACCGTCCGGAAAATGCGCGACGAGGGCACGTTTCTTGGCGGAGATGAGATCAAGCGGCCCCCGAAAATGTTTGTGGGCGCTGCGGCCAACCCGTTTGCCGATCCATTTGAAATCCGGGTTCCCCGGCTCGCCAAAAAAATCGAGGCCGGTGCCGAATTTATCCAGACCCAGTGCATTTACAACCTGGAAAAATTCGAGGAATGGATCCGGCAGGCAGAAGACCGGGGGCTGACGGAAAAATGCTACATCATGGCCGGTGTTACCCCGTTTAAATCCGCAGGCATGGCCAAATACATGAAAAACCGGGTGCCGGGAATGGATGTTCCCGATGACGTGGTCAAACGCATGGCCGACACCCCCAAGGGCAAGCAGGCCGAAGAAGGCGTTAACATCTGTGTGGAAACCATTCAGCGGTTAAAAGAGCTCAAAGGTGTGAGCGGCTTTCATATCATGGCCATTGAATGGGAGGAAAAAGTCCCTGAAATCGTTGAGCGCGCAGGACTGATGCCCCGCCCTGAAACAGACTGATTGCAGATTTTCTTTTTTGTCCTGCAGCAAACCGCTCCGGCAGATACCGGAGCGGTTTTTTTTTTGATCAAACCCCGCAAAAGGTGCTATAGACACAAGTCAAACCTGTAACCGGAACCGGATTATCATCAAAATTGAACACACGAAGCATGAAAACCGCCATTGCCGCCTATGATACGGCTTGGCACCTGGCCATACCAAGCCTTCGGCTCAATGCCCGGCTAAAAGACGGATATGCCCGGCGCCGACTCAAAACCCCTCTGCCCCCGGCCGACCTGTGGATCCAGGCCGCTTCTGCCGGTGAGGCTTATCTGGCGTGCGCCATTGCCGAGGGCCTTCTGACAGCCGGGCTGCGGCCGCAAATACTGGTCACCACCAATACCCGTCAGGGCATGGAGATCCTTGAAAAACACGCCCATGGAAGCCAGGGGAAAACCGACAAACCCGCACTGAAGTGTTGCTGGTTTCCCTTTGACCGGCCAACGATCATGGATAAAGCGGTAGGCCAGATCAGCCCGAAACTCGTGGTGCTGCTGGAAACCGAAATCTGGCCCGGGCTTTTGCATGCCCTGAAAAAAGCGGGCTGTCCGGCTGTGATCATCAACGGCCGCATGACAAAAAAAAGCCTTAACCGATACATCCGCCTGCAAAGCCTGCTCAATGCCCTGGCCCCGGAACAGGTGCTTGCCATATCCGATGCCGATGCCGCCCGATTTTCAAAATTGTTCGGAAGCCGCATTGTCACCCGGATGGCCAACATCAAGTTTGACCGGCTGCAGGTTGGCAAGGAACCCGGAGAAAGCAGCACCTTATCCAATCTGCTGCCACCGGAGGGCAAATTTCTTGTTCTTGGTTCCATCCGGCAACCCGAGGAACCGCAGGTCCTGGAGATGATTCAGCAGATCCGAAACGCCAACACCGATCTGATCATCGGGCTGTTTCCCCGCCACATGCACCGGATCGACTTCTGGAAGTCCGCCCTTTCCCGGATCAACGCCGAATGGGCCCTGCGCTCGGAATTAAAAAAGCCGGCCAGACCCGGCCATATCCTGCTGTGGGACACATTCGGCGAACTCTCGGATGCATACAGCGCTGCCAATGCCGTGTTTGTGGGCGGAAGTCTGGCGCCCCTGGGCGGTCAGAACTTTCTGGAACCCCTTGTTCACGGCGTACAGCCGGTCATCGGGCCGCACTGGGACAATTTCTTTTGGGTGGGGGAAAGCATTTTCCGCCAGGGCCTTGTATTTAAGGAAAACACCTGGCAGAAGGCTGCGACCCGGCTGCTGCGCCAGCTTGAAACCCGGCCTGATCGCCGTGAAATCAAACACCAGGCCCGGCAGTATATCCAAAGCCGCCAGGGCGGCACATCCCTGGCCTGTCAAACCATTGGCGCCCACCTCAAACCCCACAACCCAGGGAAGAAATCATGAATTTATCCGTTCCCGTGGAATGCTGCGGCGTGATTCCGGCGCGATACGCCTCCACCCGGTTTCCGGGAAAGCCTTTGGCACAAATCCGGGGAAAACCCATGTTTTGGCACGTATACACCCGGGCCCGGCAATGCCCCCAGCTCCGGCAGGTAGTGGTTGCCACAGATGATGAAAGAATTTTCAGTGCTGCAAAAGCCCTGGATGTGCCCGTGGTGATGACCCGCGATGATCATAAAAGCGGCACGGATCGGGTTCATGAGGCTGCAGACCGGATTGGAATCCGTGATAACGGAGTTGTGGTCAACATCCAGGGCGACGAGCCGCTGCTGGATCCGGGCATGCTGTCTGCACTGATCCGACCGTTTGCAGACCCGGAAATGGCGGTCACCACCCTTGTCCATCCCCTGGAACCTGAAGCCGCGCAAAACCCGGACCGGGTCAAGGCCGCCTTTGCCCCAGACGGGCGGGCACTGTATTTTTCCCGCGCGCCCATCCCCCATCCCAGAAATGCGCAAACAGCCGCCTATTTCTGCCATATCGGCCTTTATGGATTCCGCAAATCCGCGCTGGATCAATTTGTCAGCCTGCCGCCGGGTCGGCTGGAGCAGATTGAAAAACTGGAACAATTAAGACTTCTGGAAAACGGCATTCCCATCCATGTGGAAATCACCCATGGAAAAAGCCTCAGCGTGGACAGCCCCGGAGATCTGGAGAAAGTCGTTGCCGAATTCAATCAATTGTAAACATTTAACAAACCGGGATGCACCGTCCCTGGAAAGGTTGTCTCATGAGCACCCCCGTATTTGACCGTATCAATGAATTGTTTAACAACCGCAAAGCAAGGAAAACATTTTTGAAACTGCGTTTTCCCCTCATGGCGGTCTTGTTTGTACTGATGCTGCCCCTGCTGGAAAAACAATGGTTTCTGCCGGGCCTGATCGTCTCTGTTGCCGGAGAAATGCTGCAGCTGTGGTGTTTTGCCACCATTAAAACCAAAAAGCAGCTGACCACGGGCGGGCCCTACATGTTTGTGCGCAATCCCATGTATCTCGGCCGCTTCTTTCTGATTTTCGGCATCTTGATGGCAACCGGCAGCCTTTTGATCCTGATTGCCTACTCGGTTATCTATTACTTTTACATGGTCAACCGGGTCAACCGGGAAGAACAGCTGCTGGCCGGCCTTTTCGGCCAGGATTACCAGCAGTACAAACGCGATGTCCGGCCCTATCTGCCCACCTTTAACAAGCGGTTTGACGCATCCCGGCTTTTTGTTTTTGACCGCAAAAGCTTTTCCGACAACCACGGGGTGCGCAACCTCACAGCCGTGGGCATCTGCTGGCTCATTATCCTGTTTTTCACGTTTATCCGGCCCCTTTAGCGCCGACGTTTTTTCATGTGCTCCAGGGGATAGCCCTTAAACACCCAGATAAAACGCCTGCGCTCAATGGCTTGCAATCTGGCCAGACGAGAGGCATCCATCAAGTCAGGCCTCAGCTTGTACCAGATTTTATAAACCCCGGACAGGTCGATTTGCTTCAGCATGCGCCCCAATGCAGGGGGCATGTGACGCACATTCAGGCTGGACTGAAAATCAAGCAGCGCCGGCCGGCCGTCTGAACGGAGCATGATATTTCGCCGGTTCCGGATGTCGAGATGCACCATTTTGCGCTGGTGCATCCGGCGGACCAAATGCTCCAGGTCTGGAAAAAAATTGGACGGAATCTCCTCGGTGCGCACCCGGCGAAGGGTTATACCGTTTACGTACTGATATCCAAGGGCTTGGCCATCGCGGAGAAACGGCTTTTCGGGTATGCCGTCAATGCCCTGGAGGCGGACCAGGGCCCGGTATTCGCGCATTATCATCCACCGTCCCCAGGTTCCGGATACCAGCGGCGGGCATCCGGAATAATCCTTGACCACCCATTTGGTACCCCGCTCGGAAAAGCTGAACAAATCCGCATTTGCCCATCTGCCTTTTGACAGCAATTCCAACTGGTGCCCATCTGTTTCAAATATAGCTCTTCGCTGCTTCATGATCTGGTTTCCAGTTTTGTTTCCAGCAGTTTACGACGCAGCAGCGCAATAAACCCGGACTCGTCATTGTTTAAAAACCGCATTTCCACACCCATTACCACCAGGGGAAGGCTTGTGGGCAGCCGGCCGGCAATGCGTACATAATCCTTTTCCGTGGTCATCAGGCAGTCTGCGGACGCAGCTATGGCCTTTTGTTCAATTTTGCCCAGATCCCTGCCGGAATAGCAATAATGATCCGGATACTGTGCAAAACCCCTCAATGAACCAACATATCCCGAAAGCATGTTTAAAAACTCCTGGTTTCGCGCGATTCCGGAAAAAGCAAAAACCCGGGCGGCACCCAGAAAAGACAAATCCCCGGGATCTCCGTGGCCTGAAATTCCCTTTTCCTCCAGACAGTCGGCCTGCCCATAAATACCGGACAAAAACGGCACATGGTCGGCACGGAACACAGGGGCATGCCCGGAAATCATCTGCGGCAGACTTTCCCGGGCCTCCCGGCTTTGGCTGCGGGTTAAAATCACGGCATCTGCTCGCTTAAGCCCGGATGCCGGCTCCCTGAGGCTCCCCCGGGGCAGCACATGCCCATTTCCCAGCGGATGGGCGGCATCAAGCAGCACCAGATCCAGGTCCCGGTGCAGCCGCCGGTGCTGGAAAGCGTCATCTAAAATAATCACATCCGAATCAAAAGCCGCCACGGCCCGCATGCCGCTTTGGAACCGATCCCTGCCCACCAGCACCGGCACTCGCTTTAAAACACTGGCCATCATAAATGGCTCGTCTCCGGCTGTGGCACAATCAGCAAACAAATGATATCCATCAGTGACCACAGCTCCGGCTTTTTCCGCCTTGCCCCGGTATCCCCGGCTGATCACAGCGGGCCGGTAGCCCATCTGAAACATCAATCGGGCCAGGTACAGGGCCATGGGGGTTTTGCCCGTACCCCCGGCCGTGATATTGCCAATGGATACAACCGGACACGGCAGGCGGCGAACCGATAAAATCCCCTTGTCAAAGCCCCTGTTGCGAAGCATTACAGCCCCGCTGTAAATCCTTGAGGCCGCATAAAGCACCCGGCTCAGCGCAGACGGATTGCTGTGACGGTAATCGGTTCTCACAACACCGGCCTTGTGTTTTAATTTTTCAAACATATTTTTCTTTGGTTGCCCGCATCTACTCCAGGTTCAACAACATCACAGCCGTGCCCAGGCCAAACATTGCGTTGGCACACCAGGGCGCAAGCCACGCCGGCAGCATTCCCCCATAACCCAGAGACAAACAGAAACTATAAACCGACCAGTATAAAAAAGCAATGATAATGCCATATGCAAAACTCACTGCCATGCCATCCCGGGTCGTGCCGCCCAGGGCAACAGCGGCTCCCATCAAACTCATAACCAGGCATACAAGGGGAAAAGCTGTCTTGGCATGATAGTCCACCCGGTAACGGGTGGCGTCATAGCCGTCAGACTCGGCCTTTTGGAGATACCGGCCCAGGGCGATAAAATTCATTTCCCCGGACTCCCGGGCCACCCTTCTGAAATCTTCCGGGGAAAAGGCCAGATCAAACTGCTTTTGATCGTACTGCCGGACCTGCGGACCTTTGAACTCAGGGGCCCCGCCATTGGCCGCACCGCCTCTAAAGGATTGCTCCATGCAGCCCGTCAGTTCCCAGCGGTCCTGATGATACCGGGCAGACAAAGCATCTATCCGGCGCACCAGGTTAAATTCCCGGTCCAGAAAGTAAATGGTCATCCCGGAATACGTTTCATCCGCTGGACGATAATATTTCACATGAACAATATTTTGCCCTGAGCGGATCCAGATATTTTCCCGAGGCACCGTGCGGGGTGTCTCATCGCCGGCTTCGGCAATCCGGTTGGCCTCTGAGACGCTGATGGGCACCACCACCTCGGAGAACATAAACAAGATCACAGATACCAGCGCACCCATGGCCGCAACCGGCACCAGAAGGTAAAACACGCTGATGCCGCTGCTTTTCAAGGCAATGATTTCATTGTTTTTGTTCATCAGGCCGAAAATGATCAAGACTGTCAGCAACACCCCCACGGGAGTAATCTGGGATACGATCAAGGGAATTTTGAGCAGGAAAAAAAACGCAACCTTCCCCACCGGCACCTGATCTTCAATAAAGTTGTCGATCCGCCCCAGAAAATCCACTGACAGGTAAATGGCCACGACCATGACAAGAACCATGGAAAAATATCGCACAAAAGCAGCGGTAATATATCGATGAATAATGCTCATGGTTTTCCCCCGCCCGACAAAAACCCACGGACGCGGCCGACTGTGAAAGCAAACCAGGGCAGCAGCCCAACCGGCTCATCTTTTGCCGTCTTCACCAGCATATAAAGTCCCAGGACTCCCATAATCCCGTTTGGCGCCCATAAACCTAACGCCGGATGGAACCAGCCGCTTTCACCAAGCACTGTGCCGGCTGACAAAAGCAGATAATAAAGCAGAAAGCAGAGCAGGCCCATGCCCAGGCCGGCTGACTTCCTTGCCGACACGGACATGACCCCCAGCGGCAGGGCCAGAAGTCCCATGGCAATGCAGGCAAAAGGGATGGAGAATTTCCGGTGCAGTTCCAGAAGAACCGAATAATAGCGTTTATCCCGATTTTCCGCATTTTTTATATACTCGCGCAGTTCGGAAAAACGCATTTCCTTCTCATCCTTTCGCCTTGATCCCATATTTGCACCAGGCCCGGCGATATCCAGCCGGATATCATAGGTCTTGAAATTCGTGGCATGCGCCCCCCCGCTGCCGGGTTCAACCTGGCTGATGACGCCGTCGTAAAGGCGGATCACAAACGTATAGTCATCCTTTCCCTTCAGCAAATCGCCTTTGGGGGCGATGATGGTACTGCTGGTCTGGCTTTGCCGGCTGTCCTGGATCAATACATCATTGAGTTCACGGGTCTTCATATCCACATTATTGACATAAAAGGTCAGGCCGGCAAAATCGTCGTTAAAACGGCCTTCGCTCATTCCGATATTAAAATTGGACCGCACCACTTCCATGGCTGTTTTTTCATAAGCGGATTTGCCCCAGGGCATTCCCCACCCGGCCATGGCCACGGTAATCAAAAAACCGAAAACCGCAAACACCAGCACCGGCGGAATCAGGCCATAGAGGCTGACCCCGCCGGCCTTGAGGGCAACAATTTCATTGTCTGCCGACATGCGTAAAAAGGTCAGAAGGATGCTCATCATCACGGACATGGGAATGATATAGACGAGAAAGTAAGGCATGGAATAAACAATCATCAGGAAAAACACGGACAAATTCACCTGATAGTTGACAATCATGTCAGTGATGTCAAGAATCTCGCTCATCAGAAAAATAAACATGAAAAAAACGAGATTGATCACAAAGGGCGGGATCAGTTCCTTGAATATATACCGGTTGACAAGGGTATTTGGCTTCATGGGATGATGGATTCCGTGTATTTACCGGGGTGCGGAAAAGTTCTGCCGGCCGCTGCTGTCCTCCCGGTCGGGAAACTGCTGGCGGTAAAATCGGTAATATTCCCCCTTTTGCTTCAACAAGTCCGCATGCCGGCCCTCTTCCACAATCCGGCCCCCGGAGAGAACAATGATGCGATCTGCATTCACAATAGTGGAGAGCCGATGGGCGATCACAAATGAAGTGCGCCCCTGCATGAGGTTTTCCAGGGCCTTCTGCACCAGTTGTTCCGCCTCTGAATCCAGGGCCGAGGTGGCCTCGTCAAGGATGAGAATCGGCGCATCCTTTAAAAGCGCCCGGGCAATACACATGCGCTGCTTTTCACCTCCGGAAAGGCGGTTGCCCAGCTCGCCGATCACCGTATCCATGGCCTTTGGCAGGGTCTTGACAAAATTGGCGATATAGGCGGCCCCGGCTGCCTCCCAGATCTGCTTGTCAGTGGCAGCGGGACTTCCGTAGGCAATATTTCTGCCGATGGTGTCGTTAAACAGAATCGGCTCCTGGGTGACCACGGCAATGCGGCTGCGCAGGTCTGCCACAGCCGCCTGGCGGATATCTATGCCGTCGATTTTCACGCTGCCGGCCGTGACATCATAAAACCGCGGAATCAGGTTGACCAGGGAGGTTTTTCCCCCGCCGCTGGTGCCAACTATTCCCAGGCGCTCGCCAGGCCGGACCTCCAGGCGAATGTCTTTTAAAACGGCTTCATCCGGGCTATAGCCGAATGACACGTTTTCAAAGGCCACCCTGTGAGGCGGTTTCGGCAGGGCAACGGGATCCGGCGGATCCGTGATGTCCAATTCAGTCTCCAGGACATCAAATATCCGATCTGTGGCAGCCAGTCCCTGCTGCACGGCACTGTTTAACCGGGTCAGTTTTTTTACAGGGGCGTATAACAGCATCAGTGCGGTCATAAAGGAAAAAAACGTGCCCGGGGTCATTTGCTCATTGATCACCGCGTATCCGCCATACCAGATCACCACGGCCACACCGATGCCGCCTAAAACCTCCATGACCGGCGAAGTCAGTGCCTTGGTGCGAAACGTTTTGACCTCGTAGCGGAAAAGCGTGCGGTTTTTTTGGAAAAACCGGGCTTTTTCCTCGGCTTCCATTCCAAAGGCCTTGACGATCTTGTTGCCTGCAAAGGTTTCGTGGAGAAAAGAGTTCAAATCCGCCATGGATTCCTGGCTCCTGGTACTAAACCGCCGGATCCGGCGGCCGAATTCGGCAATGGGGAAAAAGGCCACTGGCAAAACAATAAGCGCAATCAGGGCAAGCTTCCAGCTTTGATAGAAAATCACAAAGATCAGGCCGAAAATGGTAAACACGTCTCTTAACGCGCCGGTGACCGCATTGGATACCATGGCCTTGACAATATTGACGTCATTGGTGATCCGGCTCATCAGCACCCCGGTTTTTTCCTTTTGAAAAAACGTCAGGGGCAAATCAGATATCTTGTCGTAAAGATTGTCCCGCAACTGGCGAATGATGCTTTCGCCCACGTAGTGCATCAGAAACTCCTGGCCGTACATGCCCAAGGCCCGCAGCAGGTAAAGCACGATCAGGGCAATGGGGATGATCATCAGCATGGTCTCATTTTTTTCCATGAAGATATCATCGAGCATGGGCTTGACGAGAAACGCCGTGGTTGAAGTGGTTCCCGCAACCACAAGCATGCACACCATGGCCAGGGCCAGTTGAGGCCAGCTTCCCCGGATATATCCCAGCAGCCGGCGGTGCCGGCTGCGCAGGGGCAGTTTGGAAATAATGGGGGGTGTCATAAAGAAATTAAACCTTTCCGGCCGGCGTTGCCTCCGTGTTGCGATAAATCAGGGAAAGGGCAATGTTTGCCGCCTTTTCCGACGCCCCGGGTTCGCCCAGCATGGCGCGCACGGTTTTGAGCCGGCGGCGCAGATCCGAAAGCGCAGCCCTGTCCGAAAGCAAGTCCCGCACGGTGCGGGCAATTGTTCCCGGATTGGCATCCTGCTGAATCAACTCGGGAACCACCCGCTGGCCGGCAATAATGTTAGCCAGACCGATATGATCGACTTTCACCAGCATTTTGCCCAGCATGTAGCTCAAACTGGAAATCCGGTACATGATTACCATTGGAACCCCGAAAATAGCGGCTTCCAGGGTGACCGTTCCCGAGGCGGCCACCACCAGAGTGCATTGCTCCAATATCCCGACAATTTCGCCGGATTGCAGCTTCATATCAATCCGATCCCGCCAGGGCTGTATCCACTCTTCCAGCCACAGGGGATCAATACCCGGAGCAACCGAAACAATGAATTCAACACCCGGAAGATCCTCTGCCAGCCGGCCTGCTGCAGCAAGCATAACCGGTAAATTACGCCGGATCTCGCTTTTGCGGGAGCCGGCAAGCAGACCCACCACTGCGGCGGTTTCCGATGCAGAGTCCTGAATGGAGTTGTCGGCCGGTTCCTGCCAATGCGCCTCTGTATAATGGTCCAGCAACGGATGGCCGACAAAGGTTACCGGCACCTGCCAGGCCCGGTAAAAATCGGCTTCAAAGGGGAGAATCACAGCCATGTGATCCACCCGGCGCTTGATTTTTTTGACCCTGGAACGCCGCCAGGCCCAGATCTGCGGACTGATGTAATAAAACACCCTTATGCCGTGCTTTTTGGCAAAGCCGGCCATGTGCAGATTAAAATCAGGAAAATCAATCAAGATCAGAAGATCCGGCCTCCGCCGCAGCATCTCCCGCTTGACGCGTCCGGCTTCGCGCAGCACCACGGGCAGTGCGGAAAACACTTCGGTAATACCCACCACCGAAAGCTGTCCGGCATCCACGAGGATTTCCACGCCGGCGGCCTTCATCTGCGGGCCGCCGACACCGCAGAAACGCAGATCAGTATCCTTTTTTGCCATCTCGGCCACCAGCCGGGCCCCGTGATGATCCCCCGAGGTCTCGCCGGCGATGATCATAACCTGTTTCCCGGGCAGATCTTGTGTTTTCATGAACCCGATCCCCTGACCCGGGCCATGGCCTCATTTATCTGAGCTGTTATATCCACGGCCACTTTCAGGGCATCCCGGCCCATTCGGCCTGAGACCTCGGGTTCGCCCCGCCGGGCCACGATATCCACAAAAGAGCCGATTTCATCGGCCAGGGCATCGGCTGCGGCAAAGGAGTGCTGCTCCATCATCATGCCGGGCACCGGGCACTGCTCTTCCCCGGAGCCGGGCCGGATATGGGTGATGGCGCGATTGGCAAAATCAATGGAAAAATAGCCATCCGGCTGAAAAATCCGGATTTTTCGCTCATTTTTGTTGGCAATCCGGCTTGCGGTGACATTGGCCACGGCGTTGTTGTCAAATTCAATATGGGCATGGGCGATATCGACCTGATCGGTGACCACGGATGCGCCCAGGGCATGACAATAGCGGATATCCGCCTTGACAAAATTGAAAATCAGGTCAATGTCATGAATCATCAGATCATGGACAACGCTGACATCCGTGCCCCGGGGCTGGTAAAGGCTGAGCCGCTCGCACTGGAAAAACAGCGGACGCACCACCTGATTGCGAACAGCCACCACCGCAGGGTTGAAGCGTTCCAGATGTCCCACCTGGATAATGCACCCTTTTTTTTCAGCAAGGGCAATGAGTTCGTCAGCTTCGGCCACCGTACGGGTGATGGGCTTTTCAATCAGCACATCAACACCCTGATTTAAAAAATCTTTGGCAATTTCATAATGCAGATGCGTGGGCACGGCAATGCTGACGGCATCCACCTGACCGAAAAGCTGGCGATAATCGGCAAACGCCCGGGTATCGTTTTTTTCGGCCACTGTCTGCGCCTGGGCAGGATCCGTATCCACAACACCGGCAAGGGTAACACCGGGATGATTGCCGTATTTCTCTGCATGAAACTTACCAAGATAGCCAACGCCCACAACTGCGGCACGGATTTTTTTGTCCGGGTTCATTTTTATTGTTCAGCCTTGTTTTTCTGGGATTGTTCCTGCATATCCGCCAGGGCTTCGATGGATATCCCGTATTGATCCGCCAATTCTACCATTTCCTCCCTGTCAAACACAACCGACCGGCCGGCTTCCACTATCAGCACCCGGGCCCCGCATTCATGCATGGTCTCAATGGTCCGGACGCCGACTGCCGGCACGTCAAAACGAAAATCCTGGATCGGCTTGCAGACCTTGACCACAACGGCATTGCCCCGTCCCAGCCCGCCGCCCCTTTGGATTGTGGCATCGGTTCCGTCTATGGCCTCCACAGCCAGCACTGAACCGTTTTCCACAACAACGCACTGACCGATATCCAAAGCGCCAATGGCCTTGGCCTTTTGCCAGCCCAGAAGGATGTCGCTGCGCTCTTTTTTGGAAGGCTTTTTCCGGGTCCAGCATCCGGGGCGGGCCAGCAGTTCAGGCAACAGAAAAGTCGATGGCCGGACAATGATGCCCTCTTTTTCCAGAAACCTGGCAAAGGCCCGCAAAAGCCGATCATCATGGGTGTCTTTGCGCACGGCCGCCAGCAGGGAAAGGGCCTTGATGTCGGGGCGGATTTCAGAGACGGCCCGGGGTTTTTGGATGGCGCCCACCATGACCGCTGACTGCACCCCGTGTTTGCGGAAAAACCGGGTTAGACGGCCCACCTGGCCCAGGTGCAGGACTTCCATGGCGGCCACATATCCGGCAAGTGCCGGATCGGTTTCATGATGGTAGGCGGCTGCAAAAACTTCGTAGCCCCGGGCGGCGGCCTTTTTTGCAAACAGAATCGGAAAAGGGCCGCTGCCAGCGATCAGTCCGATCCGTTTTTCCGCCAGTGTCATAAAATTTTTCCGCTTGATGGCCTTACCGGGTTATCCCCCGTTGGGTATTGCGTATGAAATCAACCAGGTTGAGCACTTCCGGCGTATTTTCCACCTCGGCCAGCACGCGCTCCACAGCCTCGTTGACAGTCAGCCCGATACGGAAAATAATGCGGTAGGCTTTTTTGAGCTGCGCAATGCAGTGCTCCGAGAACTGATGGCGCTGGAGCCCCACCTTGTTTAACCCGTGAAGGTTTGCCCGGTCGCCCGCTGCAATCAAATAAGGCGGGATATCCTTGACCACTGCGGATTTGCCGCCGATATAGGAATACTCGCCAAGGCGGACAAACTGATGAACCGCCACAAGACCGCCGATTGTCACGTGATCGCCGACAATCACGTGGCCGGCAAGAGTGGCGTTATTGGCCATGATCACGCCTCTGCCGGTAATGCAGTCATGAGCCACATGGGTGTAGGCCATTAAGAAATTGTCCTCCCCGATACGCGTCACGCCCCCGCCGAATTCCGTGCCCCGGTTTAAAGTGACAAATTCCCTTATAATGGTGTTGCGTCCGATTTTTAGATAGGTCTTTTCTCCTTTGAACCGGATGGCCTGGGGAACAGCCCCGATTGAAGCATACTGGTAAACCTGGCAGTCCGGCCCGATGTCCACATACGAATCAATGGTTACATGAGAACCGATCCAGGTCCCTGAGGCAATGGAAACATTGGCCCGGATAATTGAATAAGGACCAATTTCCACATCTTCGTCGATTTCTGCTTCAGGATCAATAATTGCAGTGGGATGAATCATATTTTTTTACAACTCCGGGTTTGACGAATTGTTCTCTTCGGTTTCATTGCCGGCCATTGCCTTTTCCAGGCTTTCCAGGCGACGCTGGATCGCTGTGACCTGTCTTTTCATCTCCGGCAGCCGTCCCAGTACCTGCTGGACCCGCAGCCACTGACTGTGAGGCATTTCCGGGGTGCCGGAAACGGTTTTTCCGGGCGCCACATCCCTGGCAACACCGGCCTGGGGACCGATTACCGCCTTGTCGCCGATTGTCAAATGCCCGCCGATACCGGCCTGGCCCGCTATAATGACGTTGCTGCCCACATTGGTACTTCCGGCGATTCCCACCAGGGCCACAATGATGGTATGCTCCCCGATTGTGACATTATGGGCGATATGCACATGATTGTCCGTCTTGACTCCCTGCCGGATCCATGTCCGGCCGAATGTGGCCCGGTCAATGGTATTGGCCGCACCGAGTTCCACATCATCATCGATCTGAACAATTCCGGTCTGCGGGATTTTCACATGCCGCCCCTTTTCATCAGGGGTATAGCCGAATCCATCCGCGCCGATCACAGATGCCGCCCCTACAATCACCCGGCTGCCGATCACGCAGTTTTCCAGGATCGATACATTGGCCAGGATATGCGTATCATCGCCGATGCAAACCCCGTCGCCGATAAACACGTTCGGATGGATCACCACGCGCTCTCCGAGAGTCACCTTGTTGCCGATAAAGGCAAGGGGCGCCACAGCCGTATCCCGGCCGGCAACAAAATCGGACCCGATGGCGGCCTTTTGGCTGATGCCTGAAAAGCAAGGCGTTTGCGGATAAAAATACTGCATGATCCGGGCAAAGGCGAGCCTGGGATTGTCCGATAAAATCAGGTTTGCCGAAGCCGGCCCGGAAAAACTGCGCGGCACGATCACCACACCCGCACGGCTGTCTTTGACCCGGCTGCACAGCCGGGCGTTGTCTGCAAAGGTCACAGCCCCGGGACCTGCCTGGTCAAACGGCACAGCGCACGTAACCGTGGTGCCGGCATCGCCGTGAATATCCTCGGGGCGGGCTGAAATGATGTCCGCAAGCTCTGCAAGGGTCAGGCCGCTCATATGCCGGCGCTCCGCTGACGGGACAAACCTGCGGCCGCTGGACAGCCGCGGAATTGTCTATGCAGGATTGCGCTCATTGTATTTGCGGATAATCTCATCGGTCATATCAATTGCGCTGGGGTAATAAACCGCTGCATTTTTTTCAATAATGAGCAGATAGCCTTGCTTTTTCCCGATCGCTTCGGCCAGCTTTAAAATCTCATCCCGAAGCGCCCCCACCCTTTCGGACTGCAGCTGCCGGAACTCGTTTTCATATTCTCTTTGCCTGGACTGGAGATCATATTTTTTAATCTCCAGTTCCCGCTGTTTTTGCTGGCGTTTTTCCTTGCTCATCACCATCGCGTCCCGGGAAAGCTGCTTGTCGAGTTCCTCGATCTCCTTTGCCATCTCCTGAAGTTCGGATTCCATCTGACGGCCCTTTTTCTGGATCTCTTCCTGGACCTTCTGGCCGGCTTCAGATTCGCTGATCACCTTCTGAAAATCAATCACTCCGATTTTGGCCACATCTGCCGCACCCGCCGGTCCGGCGGCAAGAAACAGACACGCCAGCATCGAAATTGCAAATATTTGTATTGCCTTCATTGATCCCCCTTTAATTCTTATATCCATCCACAATCATCAACACGTTAACATTGATGGCGCCGTAAAAAGTCCAATATCTGCGTTACGCGCAATTTCTCAGAATTTCACGTACGGCTAAGTACGCTGCATTCTTCAAAATTGCGCAAGCCTTGACCTTGAACTTTTTACGGCACCATCTGAAATCAGACTTTTTACGGTGCCATCAACATTGAACATTGAACTTTCTAGAACGCACCTCCCATGGAAAACTCCCATCGCCCGGAGTCTTCTATATATTCGCCCTGCTCATTTTTCCGCCGGTCAAGCACATAACCGCGCTCCAGACGGATGGGTCCCATCGGGGAATACCAGCGGATGCCGAATCCCGCACTTTCACGCAATTCGCCCAGATCCACGGATTCATCCTCTCCGTATACATTACCTGTATCATAAAACAGCACTCCTGTTAAACCCGCATCTTTGAGCAAAGGAAATATAAATTCCACGTTGAACTGCACAAACTTTTCACCGCCGATCCGGTTGCCATTCTCATCAAAAGCGCTGACATCCCGCCAGTCAAACCCGCGCAGGGAATTGATCCCGCCCAGGTAAAATTTTTCAAAATCCGGCAGCAGCTTGCCGCCGGTTTCCTTTACATAACCGCCCTCGGCATGGAGAAAACCCACGGTATCCCAAAACAGGGGGAAATATTTGCCCGCCTCGGCAGTGGATTTAACAAATCCAACGTTTCCGCCCAGGCCCGCGTATTCAACACTGAACAAATGTCTGGCCCCTTCGGTGGGATTGATGATCCGGTCGCGCGAATCATAGACAATACTGGCCGTAACACTGCTCTGGGTATACCGGCCCTCTTCAAGGGTGTTGCGAAATTCATCCAGGATTTCATCGACTTCGCTGACATCATATGCATAGGACAGATACCCCCGCACATCGTCATAAAGGGGATAACCGAATCGAATCCTGCCGCCCTTGCTGTCAAGCTCATAATCATCATAGTCGCGCTCCCAATTATACGCCTCTGCAGTGGCGGACAAGGGGATATCAAAAAGCCATGGCTCAGTGAACCGAAGCCGGAAGTGCTGGGATTCGCTTCCGGTCTGCAGCTGCAGCTCAATTTTCTGGCCCTTGCCCAGAAAATTGCGCTCGGAAATCGATCCCATAACGTAGAGCTTGTCAATGGCGCTGTAGCCCGCCCCGAAGCTGAAACTGCCGGTGGCTTTTTCAGTTACGTCAATGTTTAACAGCATCCGGTCTTCAGATGAACCCTCAAGGGTCTGAACATTGACATCCTCGAAATAATCCAGGCGATGAAGATTGCGCACAGAGCGTTTTAAATCGCTTGCGCTGTATTTTTCCTGTTCGTGCACTTCCAGCTCCCGGCGGATGACCTTGTCCCGGGTTTTGGTGTTGCCCTCAATGACAATTTTTTCAAAATATACCGGTTCATTTTTCTGCATCCGGAAAACAATATCCATGACATTTTCTTCAGAACGGGGGTTCATGCCCGGCCGCACATCAGCCCGGGCGTAGCCCTCGTCAGCATAGATATCAGTGAGGCGGACCACGTCGTTTTGCAGCACCTGGCGGTTGTAATACGGCTCCTGATCAATGGAGACGCTTTGGGCAAGTTCTTCGGCGGGTTTGAGCAAGTCACCCTCAAAACTAACATCCCCGACTTCAAATCTGGGGCCTTCATGGATTTTCATGGTCACGTAAATCCAGTCGCCCTCGTATTTTACCACTGGCTCCCCAACCCGGGCCCGGGCATAGCCGTTGTTCTGGTAATGGGCCTCAAGACGGGCGACATCCTGCTCAAGCTTCTGCATGTCGAAATCGCCGGAGGAGGTCAGCCAGGAGAAAAAACCCTTTTCCGAGGTTTTCATGATCTTTTTGAGCTCTTTATCCGAGTAATCCCGGTTGCCCTCGATACGGATCTCCCTGATTTTTACCTTTTTGCCCTCCTCGATGACAAACTCCAGGTCAGCCTGATTGTGGTCAAGCTCCTTGATGTTATAATCCACCTGCGCGTTGTGGTAATTTTTTTCCTCATAAAAGGCCTCAATGGCCTTAATATTGCGCTTGATCCGATAAATATTGAGTATGGCGCCGGTGGAAATATCTATCTGTTCTCGGATTTCCTCGTCATCAAAAAAACGGTTTCCCGACAGGGTGATATTTCGCAGGGTGGATTTTTCCTTGACCGTAAAAACGACAACATAGCCTTCTTCCTGCTGCTCTGCGGCCACACGCACATCATCGAAATATCCCATGCGATAAATGGCCTCCAGATCCTCAGAGAGCCTGCTTTCATCATAGGCGTCACCCGCCTGGGTGCTGACGGCCCTGAGTATGGCATCATCTTCAATCCGCTCATTCCCCTCAACTTTTACCTGCTGCACCACTGTCTCTGCTTCCGCCGGCACGATCATGGCCGTCAAAAAACCAATCACAACAACCGCTGTCCAGATTCCTGTTCGCATGGTTTTATTATCCCGTTTTATCCGGCTTATTCGATTGACTCAAGCCTGCCGCTGACAATCTGCATTCTGCGCTGCATCATTTCTGCAAGTGCGGCGCTGTGCGTGACAACAATCATGGCCATTCCCATTTCCCGGTTTAACTCCACCAGAAATTCATGCACCTGAGCACTGTTTTTCCGGTCCAGGTTGCCGGTGGGTTCGTCGGCCAGCAGAATATCCGGGTTTAACACCAGGGCCCGGGCCAGGGCCACGCGCTGTTGTTCACCGCCGGACAAATCGCCGACGCGATGTCCGAGCCGGTCCTGCAGACCCACCCGCACCAGTATGGCCTCGGCTTTATCCCGAATTTCCTTCTTCTGCATGCCGGCGATCAGACCCGGCATCATCACATTCTCAATACTGGTGAATCCGGAAAGCAGGTAGTGAAACTGAAATACAAACCCGATCCGGGCGTTGCGGAATGCCGCGAGTGCTGAATTGCTTAACTCAAAGACATCTGCGCCCTGATAGTACACCCGCCCCTGATCCGGCGGCTCCAGGGCGCCCAGCACATGGAGCAGGGTGGACTTGCCCACCCCGGATTCCCCCACCACAGCCATGGTACTGCCGGGGTCAAGACTCAGAGACAGATCGTTTAACACCTCGATACTGCTGTCCTTATCCGTAAACCGCTTGCACAGCCCGGTAACTTCCAGCAGCGGGCCGGTTGGCACCGTTTTTTTATTGCCGCCGGGACCGGTTTTTGAAACATCTGTGTCAGCCATGGCGCAGTGCCTCCACCGGGTTTATCCGTGAAGCTTTTGCCGCCGGATACAAAGTGGCGCCCAAACAGATGCCCAGGGCTGCGGAAACAATGACGGCCACATCTGTCCAGCGCACCTCCACGGGCAGGGTGGTGAAATAGTAGACATCCCCGGGAAGCTGAACAAACTGGTAATGCTGGAGCAGAAAACAGCCCGTCAGCCCCAGGACCGTGCCCAGGGCCGTGCCGATTGCGCCGATGACCAGACCATTGAAGACAAATATTTTCCGGATGCTGCGGTCTGTTGCGCCCATGGCCTTTAAAATGGCAATGTCGCGGGTTTTGCTCATCACCATCATGATCAGGGTGGAGGCAATGTTAAAGGCCGCCACGAGAATAATCAGGGTCAGGATGATAAACATGACGGTTTTTTCCAGTTTCAGGGCGGAAAAAAAATTGCGGTTCATTTCCATCCAGTCCATGGTCCAATATGGAAAACCCAGATTTTCCTGAATTTTTTCGGCGATCCGGTCAGCACGGTAAATATCGTCGACCCGGATGCCGATACCGGTAACCGCATCGCCGATGCGCAGCAATCCCTGGGTGGCCCCCAGGCGCGTATAGGCCAGTGATGCGTCATATTCGTAAAACCCGGATTCAAAAATTCCCTTGACCACAAACCGTTTCATTGACGGCATGTGTCCGGCCGGGGTCATCATGCCCCGCGACGATATCAGATAGATGACATCTCCGGAATTCACGCCCAGACGCCGGGCCAGATTTTTGCCAAGGACCAGGGGCGGGGTTTCTGTATTGCTGTCCCGGCTTTGGCCGGGGGATAATTTTTCCTTTAATTCCTTCCGGGAAAGGCCGATGATGTGAGATCCTTTGACTTCCGGATCCAGACCCCGCAAAAGCGCACCCGACATGCCCGAACCCGAGCGGAGCATAACCTGGGTTTCGGCATAGGGCATAACCGATGCCGTCAGACCGCTTGATTCCAGGCGATCCATCACCGAAGCGTATTCCGGTATGGAGCCCTCGTGATGATGCAAAACAACATGGGGCTCCACGCCCAGGATTTTGGTCTTGAAATAGGACTCCGCGCCGGTCATCACGGCAATGACAATCACCAGGGCCATAACCCCCACCGTGACCCCGGCAATGGAGAGCACGGTGATAAAGGATATAAATCCGGTCTTTTGCCGGGATTTCAAATACCGGCTTCCGATAAAATACTCAAATTTCATTTGCATTCCAAAAGGCTGCGCTTTGCTGCCTGCGGCCTGAAATCCGCATTGGACTATCGGGTATCGGCAAACTTCAGATGCGGAAAAAGAATCACATCCCGGATGGAGGCCGAATCGGTGAGCAGCATGGCCAAACGGTCAATGCCCACGCCTTCACCGGCTGTGGGCGGCATGCCGTATTCAAGCGCCAGAATATAATCATCATCCACACGGGCCTCGTGGTCCTCGAGCTCCCGGCTTTCCACCTGGCTGACAAAACGGGCTTTCTGATCCACCGGATCATTTAATTCCGAAAAGCCATTGGCGATCTCCCTGCCGGCAACAAAAAGCTCAAATCGCTCGGTTATCTCCGGATTGCGGGCGCTTCGCCTGGACAACGGCGAGACCTCCACCGGATACCCGGTAATAAAGGTCGGCTGAATGAGATTGGGTTCAACCAGGTGGTCAAAAACTTTTGTGATCAGCTTGCCCATGCTGATATCGCCTCCCGGGCGCCGGTCCAGGGAAATTTCATTGTCTTTGGCAAAAGCCATGAGCCCGGCCTTGTCCGACAGCAGGGCCGGGTCCACTCCCCCCACGGAAGTCAGGGCATCCAAAAGGTCCAGACGCTTGTAGGGTCCGGCAAACTCGATCTCCCGGCCCTGGCAAGGCACTTTTGTGGCTCCGGTAACAGCCCTGGCCGCGGCCTCAAACATCTGCTCGGTGACAACCATGAGATCTTCGTAAGTGGCATGGGCCTGGTAGAATTCCAGCATGGTAAATTCCGGGTTATGCTGGGTGGAAACGCCCTCGTTTCTAAAATTGCGGTTGATCTCAAACACCCGTTCAAATCCGCCCACCACGAGACGTTTCAGATAAAGCTCCGGGGCGATGCGCAGGTAAAGATCCATGTCTAAGGCATTGTGATGGGTCTTAAACGGCCGGGCATCCGCCCCGCCGGCAATGGGCTGCATCATGGGCGTTTCCACTTCCAGAAAATCCCTTTGCGTCAAAAAATTCCGGATTTCCCGAATCAGGCGGCTGCGCTTGACAAATACCTCGCGCACCTCCGGGTTCATAATCAGATCCAGGTACCGCTGACGGTAGCGTTTTTCCGGATCCTTTAAACCATGAAATTTTTCCGGCAAAGGACGATAAGACTTGGCCAGCAATTCAAATTGCTCTGCCAGCAGTGTCCACTCCCCGGTCCTGGTGGCAAAAAGGGTTCCCTGCAGACCGATAAAATCGCCGATATCCATCTTTTTGAAAAAAGCATAAGCCTGTTCGCCCACCTGGTCCTGACGGATATAGGCCTGCATCTGACCCGTGCGGTCCCGAAAGCGGATAAATGCGGATTTGCCAAACCGGTTGACCGCCATCATGCGTCCGGCTGCCCGCACCACGGTCTTTCCGCCTGTCAGGTCCTCGTCTTTGTCAGCCACACTTTTTAAAATATCGGCCACTGTATGCGTAACAGCAAAATCGTTGGGAAACATCTCCACGCCGGCATCCTTGAGGGCCTGGATTTTTTCCCTTCGCTTTGCAATAATATCCGTTGCCTGATTCTGCGCCATGAATGCTCCCGTTTATTTAAATGATTAAGGGGCTTGCTATCCCATTTACCAATTGGTGTCAAGGGTTTTGCCGGGCGCGTCGCAAAGCGGAGGCGACCGCCGGTCAGCCTGTAGCCGCCCCCCGGGCCGGGCCTGCCGGCTGATGCGTCGGAAGGCGAAGGGTCACAGCAGTGCCGGCACCAGGGGTACTTTCAATATTTACCAACCCCCCGTATGCATTGATAAGCTGCTGGACAATGGACAACCCCAGCCCGGTGCCCCGGGATTTGGTTGAAATAAACGGGTCAAAAACCCGGGCAATCATGTCCGGGGAAATACCGCTGCCGGTATCGGAAATATCAATGCAGGCTTGATTCTTCCGGCAAGGGTAGAGCCGGATTTCGATCACCCCGCGGTCCTCAATGGATTCTGCAGCATTATTGAGCAGATTCCACACCACCTGCTTGAAGTGCTCCGGATCTATGCGCACAAACAGGCCTTTTGACAAATCCGTACGCACGTCAATGCGGGCTCTGTGGCCGGGATTGGACTTAAACAGGGTGGCGATTTCGGAAACGGCCCGATCCAGATCAATGACTTCCGCCTTTCCCGGCCCGGGCCGGGAAAACATCAGAAAGTTGGTAACCAGTGTCGAAAGACGGTCGGCTTCCCGCAGCGCAATCTGCATAAGCCGCTCCTGAGACGGGTCATAAGGGAGCTGATCGCGCAGCAGCTGAATCGAACCGCTCAGGGAGGCCAGGGGATTTTTGATCTCATGAGCCAGGCCGGCGGCCATCTCCCCCACCGCGGCAAAGCGCTCCACCCGTTTCATTTGGTCTTCCATGGCCCACAGATCCCGCTTGGCTGTTTTTTCCTGCTCAGAGAGAAATCCGCTCAAAAAGGCCACGGCATAACAGGCTGCAATGGTAAACAGCAGCTTGTAGATCACATAAGGCCAGTCATAATTGTCAATCAGAAACTGGGCATCATCGCCCAGGGGGCGGAGCAGACCGTAGTACTCAAGGTCAATGAGAATCCCGTACTGGATGGCGCAAAGCGTGGCCGTCACCATCCCGCCGCGGCGGTAGATGACCATGGTGGCATAAACAATGACCACCAGATACATAAACGCAAAAATGCTTGAAAACCCGCCCGTGATCAATATGATCAGATTGACCGCAATCGTGTCTGCGGCTATCTGGAGGTAGGCAAACAAGACCAGGCTTCTGAGCCGTGGCAATACCAGCAGATAGCCTGCAGAAAGCAGCAACAGCCCGATGCTGAGCAGCATGAGCCAACCCAGGGACCCGGCCGCCATGCCGAGGTGCATCGCCGGCCTGGCAGCTGCGGCAAATGCCGATCCCAGCATTACCAGCGCAAACAGGCCCCGGAAAAAAATCAGCCATCCGAGCTTTCGATACAGATCCTGTTCGGCCCTGCTGCGGGTAGCAAAGACGGTCATGGACAATCAGGAAATCGCCCCGGCCATCTGGAATATGGGCAGGTACATGGATATCACCAGCCCGCCGATCACGACACCGAGAAACACGAGCATAAACGGCTCAATCATTGAGGTGAGGTTCTCAACTGCCTGATCCACCTCCTCTTCATAAAAATCGGCAATTTTCTCCATCATGGAGTCAATTGCACCCGTGGATTCCCCCACCGCGATCATCTGGCAGACCATGGGCGGAAACACCCCGGTTTCAGCAAGGGGGTCGGCAATGGTCTGTCCTTCGGCAATGCCGGTACGGACTTTGTAAACAGCGGTTTCAATGCTTTTGTTGCCCGCGGTCTTGGCCACGATGTCCAGGGCTTCCAGAATGCCCACGCCACTGGCCAGCATGGTCCCCATGGTCCGGGTAAACTTGGCCACTGCCACTTTCCGAATCAAAATACCCACCACCGGCAGACGCAGGGTCAGCTCATCGATCATGGCCCGGCCTTTCTCGGTTTTATAAAACCGCCGGAAGGCGAATATCACCAGCACAATCCCGCCGATGATCCACCAGATCTTGCTTTGGACAAAATCGCTCATGGCAATGACCACCTGAGTGGGTAAGGGCAGCCCCTGGCCGAAACTGGCAAACATTTCCTCAAACACGGGAATCACAAACACCAGAATCACTGCCACCACCAAAACAGCGATAATCAGGGTAACAATCGGGTATGTCATGGCCCCCTTGACCTGGGCCTTGAGGCGGGCGGCCTTTTCCATGTAAACCGACAGCCGCCGCAAAATCACATCCAGAATACCGCCGGCCTCGCCTGCGGCCACCATGTTGACAAACAAAGAGTCAAAGTGGTTGGGATACTTTTTCAGGGAATCGGCCAGGGTCTGCCCCCCTTCCACCGACTCCTTGATATCTTTTAACATTTTTTTAAATGTCGGATTTTCCTGCTGGGACTGAAGGATGTCCAGGCACTGGATAATGGGCAGGCCGGCATCGATCATGGTGGAAAACTGACGGCAGAAAATGATGATATCCTGCTGCTTGACCTTGGGCTGGAAAAAAGAGATGTTTTCCAAAAGATCTTTGGGCTTTTTTTTCACCTTTGTCGGCACAATGCGCTGCCTTCCGAGCACTGTCCGGACTTCCTGTTCAGTGGCTGCCTCGATCTCCCCTTTGCGGACCTGATTGTTGCGGTCCTTGCCCTCCCATTGAAAAACAGGCATGTGTTTCCCCCTTGACTGCTTGGTTCAGGAAATATGTCTCATTTGACTCAGGTAAGCCTGGCGCTGGATCACCCTTGCGGCAGAATACGCCAATTTTACTTTTACGGTTGAAAAACAGTGATTATCATAATAAAGACTAAAAAACAAACATTTATATCAATCCGCGGCAATTGGCCGCTATCTTGGATACAGGCAGGCAACGTGACAAAGACAGAGAACCGATCCGATCTGCTCACCCTGATTACCACCCACACCAATGCCGATTTTGATGCAGTGGCATCCATGCTGGCCGCCCAGAAGCTGTATCCGGACTCGGTGGTCGTATTTCCGGGGTTTCATGAAAAAAACATGAAAAATTTCTTTGTCAGCACCATGGCCTACTTGTTTCAAATGGCCGATTACCGGCAAATCCAGCCGGCACAGGTGGGCCGGCTGGTGATTGTGGACACCAAGCAGGCCGGCCGCATCGGCGAGCTTGAAGAACTGCTCAACCGCCCAGGCATTGAAATCCATGTATATGATCATCATCCCCAGCTGGAAAATGATATCCGGGCCGACTTTGAGATTCACAGGTCCACCGGCGCCAATGTCAGCATGCTCGTTGATTTGATCCGGGAAAAAAACATCGGCATCAGCCCGGATGAAGCAACCGTGATGTGCCTTGGCATCTATGAGGACACCGGGGCGTTTACCTATCCCTCCACCACCCGGGATGATTTCACGGCAGCCGCATTTCTGCTCGGCAAAGGCGCCAGCCTGACAACCATATCCGACCTGATTGCAAAGGAGATGGACTCCGAACAGATCGCGCTGTTAAACGACATGTTCCGGGCGGCCACCCACTACCCGATCAACGGCAAGGATGTCGTGATCACAACGGTTTCCAGGGACGAATACATTCACGACCTGGCCTTTCTGGTCCAGAAGATGCTCCGCATTGAAAATCTCAGCGCGGTTTTTGCCGTTGCGCTGATGAAAAACAAAATCTATATCGCCGCCCGCAGCCGGACCCCGGATGTTGACGTTGGCGCCATCATCCGGGAAATCGGCGGGGGGGGACACAGCTTTGCCGCAGCCGCCTCCATAAAAAACAAAACCCTGGCGCAGGTGGAAAACCGGATCATTGACCTGTTAAAAACCCATGTCCGGTCCACCCAGCAGGCAAAAGACATTATGTCGACTCCCGCCATTACCGCACCGCACGACATCTCCTGCGAAAAGGCCCGTCAGCTGCTGTCGCGATACAATATCAACGCGCTTCTGGTGCTGGGACCGGAAGACAGAAATCAGGCCCTGGCCGGGTTTATCACCCGACAGGTGATTGAAAAAGCGCTGTACCACCACCTTGACGAAATTCCCATCAACGAGTACATGACAACGGAATTTGCCGTGGTGGCCCCTGATGCCGACATTTCCGAAGTTCAGGAAAAAATCATCGAAAACAAGCAGCGAATACTGCCGGTGGTCGACAACGGGCATGCAATCGGCGCCATCACCCGCACGGATCTGCTCAACACCCTGATTTATCATAACCAGCAGGAGCAGCAGGCCGGCCATTCCGCCGAGCCCCCGGCCGAATCCCGCCAACCCAAGACCAAAAGCGTCTCCGGATTTCTCAGGGAACGGCTCAGCGACGATATCCTTGAGATGCTCCGCCGTATCGGCCGGGTGGCAGACGCTCATGGATTTTCCGCATACGTGGTGGGCGGCTTTGTGCGCGACCTGTTTTTGTACCGGCACAATGAGGATATCGACATTGTCATTGAAGGAAACGGCATCGAGTTTGCCAGGGCCTTTGCCAGAAAGGAAGGCGCGCGGGTAAACGCATACGACAAGTTCGGCACTGCTGTGATCATTTTTGCAGACGGCTTTAAAATCGACGTGGCCTCGGCCCGGATGGAATACTACAAATTTCCGGCCGCCCTTCCCACAGTGGAAATGAGCTCCATCAAGCTGGATTTGTTCCGAAGGGATTTTACCATCAATACCCTGGCCATTTTTCTCAACCCGGACAAATTCGGCCGGCTCATTGATTTTTTCGGGGGCATGCGGGACATGAAAGAAAAGGCCATCCGCATCCTTCACAATTTGAGCTTTGTGGAAGACCCCACCCGGGTCTTTCGGGCCATCCGGTTTGAAAAGCGCTTTGATTTCACCATTGGCAAGCTTACCGCCGGACTGATTCACAATGCTGTGAAAATGGATTTTTTCAAACGCTTATCCGGGCGCAGAGTGTTTTCCGAACTCCGCCACATCCTGGAAGAGCAAAATCCGATCCCGGCCCTGGTCCGCCTGGAGGATTTCGATCTGCTCAAAGTCATCGATCCCTCCATCCGGATGAACAAACCCCTCCGGCAAATGCTGGATTCGGCCCGAAACGTGCTCTCCTGGTATGTCCTGCTCTACAGACAGGAAGAATGCCGCCAGTGGATCGTCTACTTTCTGGTTCTGACCCGGCATGCCGACCAGGAAAAGGCCCTGGCCATCTGCCGGCATTTTGAACTGGCCCCCAGGCATGAAAAAATTTTCATCCAGGAGCGGGCCGAAGCCGAAACCTGCCTGTACCGGCTCAACCAGGAACTGCCGGATCAAAACAGCCGGCTCTACGAAAAATTAAACGGGCTGCGCATGGAACTGATCCTCTACATGATGGCCGTGACCAGCCGGGATGATGTGCGCCGTGCCATTTCTTTTTACGTCACAGACTTGAAAGATGTCCGGATTTCGGTTAAGGGTAGGGATTTGCAGAAAATGGGGCTTTCGCCCTCGCCTTTGTTCGGCCGGATTCTGCGGACGCTGCTGCGGGAAAAGCTCGACGGCCGGCTCCAAACCCGGCAGGACGAACTGGAACTTGCCCGCCGCCTGATTGATGGCCGGGAAACCGCCGGGTAAGCCGGTTTTTCCGGGCCGGGCACCGGCGGGTTCATCAAACAAAAGCAAACAGGGACCCGGAGTGGAAGAAAAAATTATACAGGCATTAATACTGATCATCCCGCTGCTCATGGCCGTCACCCTTCACGAGGTCGCCCACGGTTATGCAGCATGGATGTTTGGCGATCCCACGGCCAAACTTGCCGGCCGGCTCAGTCTCAACCCGGTACGGCACCTGGATCCGTTCGGATCGCTGATTTTACCGGGTTTGCTGATTTTTTCCGGATCACCGGCCATATTCGGATACGCCAAGCCGGTTCCGGTGAATTTTCGCAATCTGCGGGATCCCAAACTGGGTACCATTGTGGTTTCCGCAGCCGGGGTGGGGGTGAATTTTGCGTGCGCGCTGGCAGCAGGTCTTGTCTACCAGATCATTGCTCCGTTTGCAGCAGATTCAACGATTTTTTTGCTGGCCGCAAGGCTGATCTACGGCTTCTGCGTTATCAGCGTGGTGCTCGGGGTGTTTAATCTTCTGCCGATTCCGCCCTTAGACGGCAGTCACATCCTGTCGGCCCTGCTGCCCCCTGGGGCCCGGCAGAAATACGAACAAATCGGCACATTCGGCGTCCTGATTCTGCTGGTGCTGCTGATGACCCGGTCCCTTGATTTTCTGATTACAGCGGTGATCTATCCTCTGGTACGCTTTTTTACCGGCGGCTGATTTCGTGAACTTTTATATGGCAAGTACAGGCAACACCATACGGAGAACAAGCATATGACGGAAAAAAAACGAATTGTCAGCGGGATGCGCCCAACCGGCGCCCTGCATCTGGGCAACCTGCACGGGGCCCTGCAGAACTGGATCAACATGCAGCCCGATTATGACTGCTTCTTTTTTATTGCCGACTGGCATGCGCTGACAAGCGACTATGAAAACCCGGGCAATATCAAAAAATACACCCGAAACATGATGATTGACTGGCTGGCCGCGGGCCTGGACCCGGAAAAGAGCGTATTGTTCGTGCAATCCCGGATCAGGGAGCATGCAGAGCTGTTTCTGCTCCTGTCCATGATCACCCCGGTTCCCTGGCTGGAGCGAAACCCCACTTACAAGGAACAGATTGACGCCCTGCAAAACAAGGATCTCTCCACATTCGGATTTCTGGGCTATCCGGTGCTCCAGGCCGCAGACATCATTATCTACAAGGCCGAGGGCGTACCCGTGGGCATTGACCAGGCACCGCACATCGAGCTGACCCGGGAGATCGCCAGACGATTCAACCATCTCTACGGCCGGGTGTTTCCGGAGCCTGACACCATTTTAACGGAAATCAGCAAGATTTTGGGCACTGACCGGCGCAAGATGAGCAAAAGCTACAACAATGCCATTTTCCTGTCTGATTCCCCTGAACAGATCAGAAAAAAAGTCAGCCAGATGATCACCGACCCCCAGCGGATCAAGCGAACAGACCCGGGAGACCCGTCTGTGTGCAACGTGTTTACCTTCCATCAGCTCTATTCGCCGGCAGATCTTGTGGCCCGGGTGGACCCGGACTGCCGCAGCGCAAAAATCGGCTGCGTGGAATGCAAAAAGAAAATGGCCGAACACCTGGTGGCATACCTGGCCCCGATCCGGGACAAGATCGAGTATTACAAAAACCACACCGACCAGGTGGAACAGGTCATGGCCGAAGGTTCAGACAAGGCCCGGCAGGTGGCGGCAAAAACCCTTGCCGAGGTCAGAGACGCGGTACGAATCTGATCGGCGGGTCCATGACAAACACCGGATACCAGGTCAGGCTGGAAAACGTTTTTGAAGGGCCAATGGACCTGCTGGTCCACCTGATCAAAAAAAACCAGGTGGACATCTATGACATTCCCATCGCCCTGATCACGGACCAGTTTCTGTCCTATATCCGGTGGATGCAGGACATGGAAATCGATGTGGCCGCCGACTTTCTGGTCATGGCCGCCACTCTGGCCCAGATCAAATCCCGGATGCTGCTGCCGGCGCAGGAATCCGACCAGGAGGAATCCGAGGATCCAAGGGATGCCATTGCCGGCCCCCTGGCCGAATACATGCGCATCAAATCCCTGGCCGGAAAGCTGGCAGAGCGCAACATCCTGGGCGAGCATGTGTTTGCCCGGCCCGCCGAGCCCCTGGTCCATGACGGCAATGCCGAACAAATGCCGGTGGAAGCCAGCCTGTATGACCTGCTTGGGGCCTACCAGGCATTGTCAGAACAGATGGCCGGTGACCCGGATTTTTCCATTACCCCGGAAAAAATTTCCGTGAAAGAAAAGATGACCAATATTCTGGATCTGCTGGAAACCCAAAAAAGCGTGACATTCTCCGATCTGGCGGCCAACTGCGCCGACAAAGGGGAAATCATTGCAACATTTCTGGCCATCCTGGAGGTGGTGCGGCTCAATCTCGTGGGCATCACCCAGGAGGAAACCGCCGGCGGACTCAAACTGTTTTCCAGATGAAAGGCGGGCCATGAAAGATCTGAAAAACATTATTGAAGCCCTTTTGTTTGCCTCGCCATCGCCCCTGTCCGCAGAACGGATCCGTGAACTCATTGTTTATGCCGATGCCGCTGAAATCAAAGACGCCCTGCAAAGCCTTGTCCGGGAGCACCAGGAGCGAGACGGGGGCTTTGCCCTCCACGAGGTGGCAGGCGGTTTTCAGTTCCGCACCCGCCCGGAGCACCGGCAATGGGTGGAAAAACTGCTGGCTCCCCAGCCTGTGCGCCTGAGCCGGGCCGCCCTGGAAACCCTGGCCATTGTGGCCTATCACCAACCGGTGCTGCGAAGTGACGTGGAACACATCCGGGGGGTCAATTCCGGGGGCACCCTGCGTTTTCTGCTGGAGAAAAAACTCATTCGCATTCTGGGCCGAAAGGAGATTCCGGGCCGCCCCCTGCTCTACGGCACCACCAAAAAATTCTTGGAAACCTTTGATCTAAAGGATTTAAAGGATCTGCCGGCTCCGGATGAAATCCAGACCGGAGAGGAAAATCCACACACCGGTGATGATCCTGGAGCAGAGAAAAAATAATGCTTGACTTCACCGGCCCTTCGCCTTTATTTTATGCTTCACACTTACACGGGCGGTTAACTCAGTGGGAGAGTGCTACCTTCACACGGTAGAAGTCACTGGTTCAAATCCAGTACCGCCCACCAAGACTATCAAGGGTTTATGGATTTGCCATAGACCCTTTTTTTGTTTTTGTGCCTTCACAGTGCCTTGAAGCTTCAAAAATGGTCTTTTCAAACCTAAGTGGAGCTTCTGTATTTGTGGAGCTAATCAGGTGAGAATAGACGTTCAAAGTAATAGTGTGGGTGCTATGGCCCAATTGGGTTTGGATATACTTTATATTTTCACCCTGCTCAATCAGTAAACTGGCATAGGTATGTCTAAGATCATGGAACCGGATTTTTCCAATGCCGGCCTTCTCCAATGCAGGATAAAAGTAACGATTTGTTAGGTTATTGTGGTTGATTGGATTGCCGGTTTCATTTGGAAAAATAAGGTCTAACGCATTTATGGGACATTCCAACTTCCATTTTCTCAAGGATGTAACCATGGAAGGCCCCAAATCTATGCGTCTATTTGATGTTTCTGATTTCACATCATACCAATTGCCGTTATTGAATGTTCTCTGAATATAAATCTGCTTGTTTACCCAATCCACATCTGACCATTTCAAACCAAGCAACTCTCCTTGCCGGGCACCACTCATAATCGCCAGTTTGAAGAGTGTGCTGTATTTTGTGTTCGCCACTGAATGGAACCAAAATCGTCTTGACAAAAGAAGCTAAGCTTATGTATAAATAAATGAGACAACTGTCCAAATTGCTCAATAAAAAAATTAGTTAGAGCCTCTTCTACCACAACTAATCTCAGTGTATAAGCACAACCTTCAGTCTTAATGCTCAAGGGGGACTAAATGATCTGGCTTGACAGTGTACTGGCCATACCCATTATTGGAATACGTTTAAGAAACAATTATAAAGCAGCCATTGGATTCGAAAGCCGAGTTATGACTTTTGCTGATACTCTCTACCAATCAGATGGGGATCTGACTGTTGAACAAAAAGGACCTTGGAGCTATAAAATAAACTCCAAGGAATACACCTTCCACATAAACATGAATGATTTGGTAATAAAATTCGCATACTTAATGAGCGACAATAGAAGAGCGGGAGGATTTCCTGTTATAGAGAAGCCGGAAGTAAGGTTGTATACTGAAATCATGAGAGATCTGATAAAACACCTTGGGAATCTGCTTTCTGTTTTTTCTAAAAATGAAAGCCTCTGCTATAATAGAGTAGGGATAATGGCTGAAAGTAATTTGGATGAAGATTCTTTGCCCCCCGGAGTAATCAGGTATATTGAGCATACAGGTTCACCATGGCAGAATTCATTAGTTAAGGTGAAGTCAAATGTTCTATCTAAATTAGATTCGGAAGAAGGCTATTATGATCAGTGCCACCATATTGTTGAATTTGAAAAAGAGAAAATTGAAGAAAAAGGTTATAGAATAGCTTTAGATTGGCAAAGGAATTATAAAGAAGCCCGTAGAGCAACCCAAAAGGAAACCATAACTGATGTGATAGAGTGTAAAGAAAAGGCTTTTGAGTACTTTGATAAATTCGGAGAAGGAAATTTGAATTATGAATAAAAATTTTGCATTTCAAGAAACGTTTGATGATAGCTCCGAGATAATTACAAAGCCTACAAATAAGGAAAATGAAGACCAGATTAGTCAATTCGACAAAATAGGATCACCTTTTGAGGGGCATGACACAAAACCAGAAGAAGCTGAACTGCTGGATTATCCTTTTACTCAAACATTATCTTCTAATAAAATAAAAGAGTACAACAGAGAAGTATCCAAGAAAATCCCTCCAGAAGTAATCGAGGAGCTTATAGAGGAAAGGCAAGCTATTGTTCTCAAGAAGTATTCTGAAGGTATTGAGCCAGATGAAGAAAGAAGGCTCAAACTTATAGAATGGAAATTAGACAGAATAGAGGATGCGGAATCAGGAGAACACTTGGATCGACTCGAATATTATGTAAAGTTGCATGAAGAGTTTGCAGAAGAAATAGACAAACTTTTGGAATTGTCAGATTGGAAATGGAGCTATGCAAAAGGTAAGCGGAAATGAATGAATTAGAAAAAAGGGAACCTATTATTAAAAGGAGTCCTGTTGAAAAAAAAGCGCACTACCACTTCTACAGAGAAGATTTAAGGTATGATTTTTGCTATTCTTGTGCTTACTGTTCCATGAGTGAAATTGAGGCGGCTGGAATTGGATTCGAGATAGACCACTACTTGCCTCAAAAAATGCATCCTGAATATAAACACCATTATGAAAACTTGATGTGGTCGTGCCAAAGTTGTAACCGATTCAAAAGCAATTTTGACTCTTACGGAGAGAGCCATGAAAAAAAAATCATTAGACCTGATCAAGAAAATCCGGAAATGCATTATGAAGTGAATCACTTAAGGCTTGAAGGGAAAACTCTCAAAGGAGAATTCAATATTGATTATTTGATGTTAAACAGAAAACAGTTGAGAAGAATTCGGGAGTTACGAGAAAGACTGGATAGATCTAAAGATTTCATTCAATCGGGAATTCGGGCTTTACAAAAAAAGCGGATAGACGAGATACATAAAACCAGAAGAGCGCTGTTCGATAAATTAAAAAAAAGGGCGATTGAAGAAAAAAAGAACTTAGAAGATCCGGAGACTTTCTATGCAGTAATTAAAGTTTATGGGAAATCACAACTCCTTGATCAAGATCCAGAAAAAGGAGAACATCTGAAGAGAAGACGTAAATACCTAGAAAAGCAAAAAGCAATAATATAGCATTCGTTTTTTATGTTCTTTCCCTGCAATTCTGATAAAATCATCTGATCAGTCCTCATAACATCATCCACCGGGGTAATAGGCACCAGCTGACCTTTTTTTCTGATGCGGATTATGCCGCATACATTGATTTGATGCGAGAGTGGTGCAGGCATCAAGGCGTTGACGTATATGGGCCTACTGTCTGATGCCCAACCATGTGCATTTAATAGTCGTTCCGGGAACCGAGGACGCTCTTTGGCTTGCAATCGGAGAAGCCCATCGTCGTTATACCCCTTGTACAGAGCTTCCTGAATAAAATCAACTTCTTGATTTTATTCAGGAAGCTCTGCGTCAACTTTCAGATCAAAAAGGCTCTCAAGGCCTTGGGAAATACCAAGACTTATCAACGTAATGCTTTACGCGAATTATTGGCATGCGTTGGAAACATTTTGAAGGGCAGCGTTTGAGGTTATGGTCCAGACATCCTGCGCTCCGTTTATTGTCGCTTGTGCCCGTGCCTGGAAATACCCGGCCGTATTGTTAATAACAGGTACAGTGAAATGATATGCGGTGTCGCCTTTTGCTTTAAATCCTATAACATTAAAATCATTTTCGTCTTTATAGACGGAATGCTCTGAAAAATAACTTTCCTCCGCTGTCCGCAGGGCACCCAGAAGACTTTTCGCCTCGGCCTGTTTCGCCTTGCACTGGTGATTCATAAAATTAGGGATGGCGATTGCCGCCAGAATTCCAATGATCGCCACGACAATCATAAGCTCAATCAACGTAAACCCTTTTTGTGTATTGAGTTTTTGCATAGCGGTTCCCCCTGGTTAAATATTGTTGAGCCTGTTTTTCAATCTTCCTTGATTATGGCTTTTTTATTAAAGCAATAACACTACAGCGACATTTCAATGCCTAAATTTATCGCCTCCTGGACGCGTTTTTTTCTATGCGAAAGATAGGCGGTATAATTGCGGCTGATACAATACTTGAGCATTTCCAATGCGCCT